>RCNE010000369.1_pt1 | contig 24427 bp, 20 predicted proteins | sample 2041361 | NCBI WGS metagenome assembly RCNE01 (sample SAMN09708229, study PRJNA481090) | Marine sediment metagenome, whole genome shotgun sequencing project. | reverse complement strand
CTTCTATTTACAGCACTTTTGGCTACGCTAGTCATCGGATGCAAAGAAAAAGCAAAAGAGGCAGAAGAAAAAGCTTCTGAAGCAATGGCAAAAACGGAAATGGAAGTGCCAAAAGAGGAATGGAAAACACTCTTTGATGGCACCACTTTTAACGGTTGGCACGAATACAAAAAGGAGAACGTTTCAGAGTATTGGGAGATAGAAGATGGCGCTATGGTTTTCAATCCGCCAAAAGATCGTAAAAAGGGAGAAGACTATAATTTGATTTCTGATAATGAGTATACTGATTTTGTACTTTCTATAGAATGGCGTATTGCTGAAGCTGGTAATAGCGGTATTTTTTGGGGAGTTAAAGAATTGGAAGAACTCGATAAACCGTATGAAACTGGACCTGAAATTCAGGTTTTAGATAATGATAAACACCCAGATGGCAAAAATGGCACGAGTCACCAAGCAGGAGCGCTTTACGATATGGTTTCACCTTCAGAAGATGTTACCAAACCTGTTGGAGAATGGAATTTGTGTGAGATTACAATAAATCACAAAACAAATATGGGTATTATAGTCCTTAATGATGTGGAGGTTGTAAATTTTCCAGTCAATAATCCGGAGTGGGGAGAAATGGTTTCAAAATCGAAATTTGCCGATTGGGAGCATTTTGCTAAATACACTACAGGCAAAATCGGGGTGCAAGATCACGGCGATGTAGTTGCTTTTCGCAATATCAAAATAAAAGAGCTTTAAAGTAGAGCAAAGAATATAGATAAGAGAATAAAGACTTTAATAGTGTCACCTTGAGTACAGCCGAAAGGCTACAAAGCTACAAAGTGAAATTTACCAGTAACCAACCAACCTAAAAAAACCATGAAGAAAACATTTACCCTATTAGTATTGTTATCCGTTTTAGTATCCTGTCAAGAAAAGGTAAAAGAAGAAATTAATGAAACTATTACAGAAGTCAAAGATGCGGTTATCATTCATGATGAATATACCAAACCCGAACCTACTGAACCAAAAGCAACAGAGTACTATGAGCCTAAGGTGCCTGTTGTAAACCCTTCTGCCAATGGCAAAGCTCCAAGTGATGCTATCGTTCTTTTCGACGGTAGTTCTTTAGATGGGTGGGTGCATACGGAAGATAGTTCCGCTGCAAAATGGCATGTGAATAAAGATGGTAGTATGACCGTAGCTGATAAAACCGGAAATATTAGAACCAAAGAAGATTTTGGTGACATACAGTTGCACATTGAATGGAAGTCGCCTTTGCCGGTGCAGCTCAACAATCAAAGTAGAGCCAATAGCGGGGTTTTCTTAGATGGTATTTACGAAATACAAGTTTTAGATAATAACGATAATGATACCTACGTAAATGGTCAAGTCGGTTCTATATATAAGCAAGGTCCACCGTTGGCAATGGCTTCAGTACCAACAGGAGAATGGAACTCTTATGATATTATTTATCATGCACCCGAGTTTAATAATGATGGTGGTAAAACAAAATCTGCTACTGTAACGATATTGCAGAATGGTATTCTCATACAAGATCATACCGAGATTAAAGGTACAACCCCTTATGTGGGGTGGCCAAAAAATCCTGTACATGGTAAAGGGCCTTTGATGTTACAAGATCATGGTGATGATAGTCGTGTAAGCTATCGTAATATTTGGGTGCGAGAGTTATAATAACAAATTACTTTCTTCAAAACCAGTATCTTTGCCAAAATTTAAAAGCACCCTATGATTCAGTCGATGACAGGTTTCGGTAAGCACGTAATACAGCTGCCAACAAAAAAGGTAACTGTTGAATTAAAATCTCTAAATAGCAAAAGCTTAGATTTAAATGCACGTATGCCCCCAGCCTATCGAGCAAAAGAGTTGGAACTTCGAAAAATAATCGCAAGTTCGTTGGTAAGAGGTAAAGTCGATTTCGGATTGTATGTAGAGACAACTGGCACCGATACTTCGGCTCAGATCAATGAAGAAGTGGTAAAGGCTTATATCAAACAATTGGATTCTCTTGCTGGTAATCAAGGTGACATGGCTCATCTGCTTGAGATTGCCATGCGAATGCCAGATACTTTAAAGACAGGCCGTGAAGATATTGACCCTGAGGAATATAAAACGATCAAGCAGACTTTAAAAAAAGCACTTGCAGAAATCAATTTATTCCGCTCTGAAGAAGGTAACGTACTTGAAAATGATTTTATTGAGCGTATCAAAACGCTGCAGGAGTTATTGGAGGCTGTTGTTAAAATGGACCCAGATAGACAAACAGACGTACGTGAACGTTTAGAAAAGGCCGTTGCAGATATCAAAGCTGATGTAGATGCCAACCGTTTTGAGCAAGAATTGATTTACTATTTAGAAAAATATGATATCACCGAAGAAAAAGTTCGTCTAGCCAATCACTTAGATTATTTTACCACAACCTTACAATCTGATGATTCTAATGGTAAAAAGTTAGGTTTTATTTCTCAAGAAATAGGGCGAGAAATTAATACAATAGGCTCAAAAGCCAACTATGCGCCTATGCAACAGTTGGTAGTTCAAATGAAAGATGAACTAGAGAAGATTAAAGAACAAATGCTTAACGTATTATAATGAAAGGAGGCAAGCTTATTATTTTTTCTGCCCCTTCTGGTAGTGGTAAAACCACTATTGTCAGGTATCTTTTAGATCAACTTGAACTCAATTTGGCATTTTCAGTTTCTGCAACTTCTAGATCTCGCCGCGGTAAAGAAAAGAATGGCGAGCATTATTATTTTCTTAAAGTTTCAGAATTTAAAAGTCATATAAAGAACAATGATTTTTTAGAATGGGAAGAAGTGTACCGCGATAATTTTTATGGAACACTTAAAAGCGAAGTCGAGCGGCTTTGGGCAGAAGGTAAAAACGTGATATTCGATATTGATGTTGCTGGCGGACTTCGGATAAAGAAAAAATTTCCTAATGAGACATTGGCTGTTTTTGTAAAACCGCCCAGTATTGATGAATTGAAAATTCGCTTGAAAAAGAGAAGTACAGAGAGTGATGACAAGATCAATATGCGTATTGCCAAAGCTTCTGTTGAATTGGCTACTGCACCGCAATTCGATGAAATCATTAAGAATTATGATTTAGATATAGCCTTGAAAGAAGCACATAAATTAGTTGCTGATTATGTAGGCGCTGATAGTGAGAACTAGGATAAAGTGATTTCCCATTGACTGAGGCGTCGATAAAAAACAAATAGTGAAAAAAATAGGGCTATACTTCGGAACATTTAATCCCATTCACATTGGGCATATGGTAATTGCGAATCATATGGTCGAGTTTTCTGATTTAGATGAGGTTTGGTTTGTGGTTACACCTCAGAGTCCGTTTAAAGTAAAGAAAACCTTATTAGATAATCATCATCGGTATCAAATGGTGTCTGAGGCGACCAAAGACTTCAAAAAGCTAAAGCCCAGTAAGATAGAATTCGATTTGCCCCAGCCAAATTACACCATAAATACATTGGTACACTTAAGTGAAAAATATAAGAAAGACCATCACTTTTGCCTGATTATGGGGGAGGATAATTTAAAAGGCTTCCATAAATGGAAAAACTATGAAGCTATTTTAGAGGGTTATGATGTATATGTGTATCCCAGAATTTCAGAAAGTAAAATAGAACATCAGTTTAGTGATCATCCGAAGATACATCAGGTTAATGCGCCAATTATGGAAATTTCTTCTACATTCATCCGTAAGAATCATAAGGCAGGTAAGAATGTGCGAACTATGCTACCAGATGCCGTTTGGGAGTATATGGATGAGATGAACTTTTATAGGTAGTTTTCAATCTTTCATAGACACTCTTCTAAACCGAATCTTTTTGTAATCATCGGTTTCATAAATTACTCCCAGGGTTTCATCATTAAGTTTTACCATATCAGAATATGCGGATGCCCCGTTATGTATTTTAAATAAAGTATTCCATTGCTCTGATTCGTCATAGCTTGCCATAAGCACTAAATCTAATCTTTTGTCTACATGTGATGGCGTTGAAAATAATAATATGTTTTTCTTGTTTTCGATAATTGAACTCCAGCGCAGAAGGGCCGATTGAACTATAGGACTTGGAAATTTGTCAGACTCAATTATTGTATTCGAAAAAGTAAGCCCTCCATCTGAGCTATAGGTTTCTCCTCTATTTTTTTCCAACGAACCGCCTTGGTGATCTCTTGTATTTACATAAATACGACCATCTACTAATTCTACTATAGTTGTTTCGTTGGCTTGAACCACATCGTCTAAACTCTCATCTACTGCTCCAATATTCCAAGTTTCACCGTTATCGTCTGAATATACAAGTGCCATGCAATAAGCTTTGTTTCCTTTTGCAATGCTAATTGCTACTGGCGCAACTAATCTATCCCTATGTTTTCCAAATTTTAATTGAATCCCATGAACGGGCCCTAAAGCGTGCCATCGCCAATGTTTCTTTTTTACTTGTCGAGTTATTTCTTTAGGAGTTTTCCATGTTTTTCCATTATCTAGGGATGAGGTTACAAAGGCTTTTCGTTCGTTGTTAAGGTCATATTCTGTGTTCAAGAGGTCATGTTCGCTCAACGATGTGGTGTTAAATAAGAGTACAATTTTGTTTTCAGAAGCCACATATATAGGTGCGGGGTTTTGTACAGCTAAACTGTCTTGATCATAGAGTAATTTTAAGGGTTCCCAAGTTATTCCTTCATCCAAAGAACGCCGATATACCAAATCAATATCTCCGAAATCGCTAGTGGAATTTTTTCTGCCTTCGGCAAATGCGATGAGTGTATTTTCTGTTTTTATAACTGCCGGAATTCGAAAAGCATGATAGTCTTGTAGCCCAGAAAAAAAGGGAATAGAGACATTTGTACTGTCTTTTGAAAGATCTACCAATTCATTCAAGCTATTCTTTTGAGCTTTACATGACAAAAATATAAAGCAATAGAGAATTAAGGTGAATTTACGAAGGCTCGAACAGTAGTTAGAATTCAATTTGAAGTGCTAGGTTGATTGTCGTTTAGTTCTTTTAAAAATATGAAATTTAATTTAAGGGCGCTTAAAAGGTTGAATGCATTAGTAAAAAAGCGACTCCCTTTAAAGTGTTGCTTTGGAATTATGACTTTATTAGCAGGTAGACTTTTTGTTATCAAGAAATTAGAGGCTCTTTTGTATAAAGTAATCTTAGAATTAGTAGGCATAAATAGCACTTAGTTCAATTTTGTAATAATTTCTTCTGCCCAGAGCATTGCACTATTCAAATCATCGAAAACACGAATGGGCTTTGCTATAAAAAGCCGTTCTAAATTGGCTGTCATTTTTGTTCTTTTGTTAGAAGTAACAATAGCGAAAGCTTTAAGATTAGGAAATGACTTCATGGCTTTATAGTAACCGACGGGGTCAATTGAATAAGAGTGAATTCGGTGAGACACATAAACAAAGGGAATATTGTTTCCGTAGACTTCTTCAGCAACCTTAAGAACATTGTTTGCTTTTTCGAATGTCACATGAGTACCTTCATGACCTTCCACAACTGCTATATTTTGATAAAACACAAATCTGGCTGTTTCCAAAGTATGCTCTAAAATTGGTTGTTGTTTTATGTGAGTTACGCTGCCCATTTAAATTATCAATATATCAAGTTAATGATATAAGTTCAAAAGGCAATTGGATAAAATTAAAATAATGAAAATTTCGTTGAACGATACTAATTGTTCGGCAAGTGAATTTTTGCTGAAGAAAATACTATTCTTGATTCACATCGAAGAGAATTACTTCATATTCAAAGTCTTGCATTTGACCATCAATACCAACATCATTTATGGTGATGGTGTAAGAAGTGTCTTCAATTAGGGCGTTTGTATTTATCGATGGCACCCAAACAATGGTGCGGTCTCCAAACTGATTATTCAGTTCTTCTATTTCCAATGCGATAGCTTGTTTGTTTTTATCTTTCACTTCAATTGAAGTACTAGTAAAATCTGCACCTGCTATTGAAAATGACCATCTTTGATAAACTATTTGCTTTGGAGTATACCCTTTTGGAGGCCATGCAATGAATTCAGGAGCATCAGTTGGCGGGGTTCCAGAATTTCCTAACACCCAGATAGCGTTGGTATCATCAGTATTTCCGATTCCGATTTCTTGTAGCTTAGGCCAAAGCAACCATCTTCTATGACCTACAGGGCCATTTTCACTTCCATAATCTCTAATATATGAATCAATAGCTTCCGCATTCTTATACTGCGTTAAAATAGAGTTTCCAGCACCTTCTTTTCCCGCTTCGGAATAACATGACCAGTTATTAGGCGGAAAATGGTTTAGGGTTCCATTAGATTTCATCATTAGCGCGGCATCTTGTGCTTTTTCACTTTTGGTATCGTTTTCCGAAATAGTGTTGTTTAATCCGACAGCCTTTCTAAAATAGGATAAGCGCATAAAAATTTTGTCTGTGGTGGCTTGTGGAACATCACCAGAATCACAAGAAGTTTCACTACCAGACCAAGCGACATCTGCTGAAGTGCTTTTTGAATCCAAATAATAATCTTCATACAATTTCTTTGCTGACAAACGAGCGGATAGGTTGAATTGTTCTTGTTTTTGTTCTTCTTCTGATAAAGATACTTCGTCTTTACCACAAGAATTGTGCAATAAAAGAATACCTACTAGTGGGAGTAAGAATTTGAAGGGGCGCATAGCAGAGACATTTGGTTATCTCTATAAACGCGCTAATCAAGAAATAGGTATAAATTTTTCGATGAACGGCGCTGACTCGGAATAGGTGTTTTCTAAAGGGATGACGCTTTGGTTAATACATCGGTGCCTAAGTATTTGTCATCTTTATTATAGTACCAAGCCCTAGTTTTTGGCATTTTGATACCAGAAACCTCTTCTTCACCTGTTAGTAAAATGTATTCTCCGTCGTTTTTAGCCTCTTCATGAAAGAATAGATACACTTCCATGGCGTAAGTGTTCGGGTCAAAATAGAAGTACCAGATATCGTCACCAACCTCTTTTTCGTACGTTGCTTTTAAAACCAAATAATCTTTGCCTTTGAATGTTTTCTTTTGAGTTTTTGAATCTAAAATAGTACCTGGATCTTTTAACTTCATAGGCAACCCGTAAAGATAGGTGTAGTAATTTTTCATCATATTAGCCCGTTCGCAGGTTAACCGATGCGTTTTTATATCTTCCTCGGATATGGAAGTGCTTCCGTTTAGCATGAGCTCGCATTGCCCTCTGTCTAGCGTTTGTTTTAATGTAACACCATCTTTTACAGATGTTAATTGAAAGTATTGCTGGGGAATATTAAGAACAATATCACTAACCCTTTCTTTACTATCGGGGGTACTCATGGTAATGCTTAGATTTCCTTTGAAAGAATTCCAATTGCTATTTGGATCATGATAATCAATGGCCTTATTCAATAATTCAACGCCAGAAAGTTCTTGGGCCGAAACTAGAGCTCCGAAAAAGAAAAGGAAGAAGAAAAAACAAGATTTCATCATAATCTTAGGCTTTACTTTTTTGAAAGATACTCATTCTAATTAATTTACATTAAATTAACATTGCGTTTCTAGCATAGCAAGTTTCAAAATATAGTATGGATTACGGTTTTACTGATATACTTCAGCTCATTGGAGCTTTGGGTTTGTTCCTTTTCGGAATGAAAGTAATGAGTGATGCCCTCATGAATCTTGCGGGGAAAAAAATGCGTTCGATTTTAGCCACAATGACCTCAAACCGGTTTTTGGGGATTTCTACTGGGTTTTTAATTACTTCTATTATTCAATCTTCATCAGCCACCACGTTGATGGTGGTAAGTTTTTCAAATGCATCTTTGTTGAGTCTAACGGAGTCGATAAGTGTAATAATGGGCGCCAACATCGGAACGACCATAACGGCATGGTTGATTACCCTGTTGGGCTTTAAGGTGAGTATGAGTTCTATTGCATTACCCCTGGTCGGTTTTGGATTTTTATTCACGTTTTCAAAAAAAGAAAATTTCAAAAACTGGGGTGGTTTTATTATTGGTTTTGCCCTTCTTTTTATTGGTCTTCAATTTTTGAAGGAGGCAATGCCAGATATTAATGAAAACCCTGAAATACTTGAGTTTTTAAAGAGATATACAGATTTAGGGTTTTGGTCCGTCCTCTTGTTTTTATTGATAGGTTCGGTCTTGACCATTGTAATTCAGTCGTCTAGTGCTACCATGGCACTCACGCTCATTATGACGGCTCAAGGTTGGATTCCCTTTGAAATGGCTGCAGCTATGGTATTAGGTGAAAATATTGGCACCACAGTTACTGCCAATCTTGCTGCGTTAGTGGCCAACTTTCACGCCAAAAGAACAGCTAGAGCACACCTTATTTTTAATATCATTGGTGTTGTATGGATGCTTATTATGTTCTATCCTTTTTTGAAAATGATTGATTGGTTAGTCGTGCGTTCAGGGTCTGAATCTCCTTTTTTAAGTGCCATGGCAATACCTGTAGCTATTTCGTTATTCCATACGATATTTAATATTTTGAACACCCTTCTTTTGGTTTGGTTTGTCAAACCTATTGCCAAAATTGTTGAAAGGGTTGTTCCAGAGCGCTCGATGGAAGAAAAGGGTATAGATGAACCCAAGTACCTAAATAATAAAGTACTGAAATACCCAGAAACCGCAATTAGTTCTCTTGAAAAAGAATCTAAATACTTATATGAGCATGCCGTTTTTGAGATTGTTTCACACGCATTGAATGTTCATAGAGAGGATGTTGTTTCCGATGTAAAGGCAAAAAAAATAGTCAAAAAATCTACCGAAGACCTCGAAGCTAATGTTCGGGATTTATATCTTACTAAAGTCAAGAATATCTATGGGGAGATTCTGAGATATGCATCCATGGCACAAAGTGCCTTTAAACTCAGTCAAGAACAAAACAATCGTATTCTGGAAATTAAACTAGCTAATAGAAATACGGTTGAAGTCATTAGAAATGTAGAGGATTTAGGGCGAAACGTTTCTAATTTCTTAGAATCTGATAATAAATATATCATAAAGGAATATGATCGGTTTCGAAAAATCATAATCAAGGTTCTTAGGGTTATTTATTTATTTAGAACAGAGGAGGAAAATGAAATTCATTATCAAAAACTTTTAGCGTTAAAAAGTAAGGCACAGGAAAATATTGCAATTGGAAACATCAGAATTGATGAATTGATTCGAAAAGATTTGATAACTGTAGACATGGCATCATCTTTAGCGAACGACCACGACTATGTAAATGATTTGATAAATCGATTAGTTACGATCGCAGAATTACTTTATGGCAAAAAAGACTCACTTTTGGAAAACGGGAATAATGGTCTTAAGCACAAAAAAACCGTATCACCTTGACAATTTTCTTGGTGATACGGCAGGTATTCTTTTCGTTGAAATAAGTTTTTACTCTTCTTCAGGTTGATCTATGGTCGCCGGTGCTATTGAACTATCATGTTCATTAAAATACTGCTCTAATAAGTTCATTGTTGCTGTCATTAAATCTTTGGTTTCGAGTAGTAAGGAGAAATATAAAGTTGTATTCTTAGGACTTGATTCCTCCGTACGAGTACGTGCCACCTGGGTTTGTATTTTTTCGGAAACCAAATCAAATAACTCTTGTTTTTTACTCAAAATAAGCCCAACCTGTTCAAATGATCTATTATCAAAAGCTGTTTGTGTAAGATTCAATACTTCTTCAAGTTTTTGATCTATTTGCTTCAACTCTTTTATTTGGTTGTACTTTAATTTTTTATGATTGTTATTGACATGCTTATGGCTTACTTTACCAATATACTCAAGAGACTGGGCAATATCAGTTAAATAACCAAGAGCGTTTATATAGAAGTTGCTGGCACCAATACTAGCTTCATCAAGGTTTTTAATAAAGTAGAAAATATGGTCTCGCATATCATCAATTTCATTAGATAGTTTTGCGCCCTGTTTTTTATTCTTATTCAATAAATCAAGATTTTGCACGGCAAGACCGTTAATTGAATTGGTATATATTTTGTTTGTTCTTTTAAGAACATTAGAAATATTATTAGCACTCTCTTCAATAACACCTTGAATTGAGCTGCTCTCAGCATTATTTAAGGTGTCTTCAGCTTTAATCTCTTTTGATTTTTTATTGTGCGAGATATAGTTTCGAGCCAAGAGTAATATGGCAACAAATAGTAATATGGCAATGGCCGCACCTTTACCAAAACTTATCAGGGCTAAAATTGTTCCGGAGGCAATGAAGGCTATTATTGCAGTACCAAACCAGCCACCAATAACATTTAGCACACCAGCAACTCTGTATACTGCACTTTCTGCGCCCCAAGCTCTATCAGCTAAAGAAGTTCCCATTGCCACCATGAACGTAACGTACGTAGTTGATAATGGAAGTTTATAGGATGTAGCAATCGAAATCAATATACCAGCAACCATTAGGTTTACTGCTGCCCTTACCATATCAAATGCAGGAAGCTCATGCACTTTATTTCTCGATAAGGTGATTACGGGTGTCTCAAATTGCTTTTCAATTTTTGCTTGCCATGATTTGGGTAATATAGCTGAGGTTACGGTTGAAATAGCAATTGCGGATCGTACCAAACCACGAGATAAAAAATTAGGTTGAAAACGCTCTTTGGTTGCCTCTTGACTTGAGAGGTCTAATGAGGTTTTTACTACCGCCTTAGCTTTACTCGAAAACCAAAGTGTTACTACCATTATGATACCAGCAACAAATAAAAGTACCGTCGGTGTCGGTACTTTTGCAGCTAATATTTCCATACTAAATTCTGTTGCAGCAATTCCTGAAGCCGCCCAAGCTTCATAAGACTGCCACGCGGCGATTGGTACCCCTACAAAATTCACTAGGTCGTTACCAGCAAAAGCTAATGCCAAAGCGAAAGTGCCCATACCAATAATTAATTTGTAAATATTGATCTTTGCAAAGTTCATCAAGATATAAGAAAGAAAAGACCATATCACAAAGTTTGCTCCGGCAATTCCGATCCATTGATTTTCAAGAAAACTTTTTATGGTTACGCCACCGATTAGGTCAAAACTTTCGCCTGCGAACGCCGTTCCCTTAATACCTTTCATTAAAATAAAATAGGTGATTGCAGAAAGGGCAACACCACCAAAAAGTGCACCAACCCATTTTGCTTTTCTTTCAAAATGATAGGATAATAACAAACGAGAAATCCATTGTACTAGTGCGCCGATGGAAAATGCCACAAATACCGATAACAAAATACCAAATATGATTTCACCAGCTTTTGAAGTATTGATATAATTGACAACATCGCTAAAGTTACCGCCATCGGCACCAATTTTTATTAAGGCCATAGCAACCGCAGCACCTAAAAGTTCGAAAACAATAGATACCGTCGTTGATGTGGGCATACCTAAAGTATTAAAGAAATCGAGTAGTAATATGTCGGTGATCATTACCGCCATAAAAATGAACATGATTTCATTAAAGTAAAATTCACCTGGATTGAAAATACCCTTTCGAGCAACCTCCATCATACCACTTGAGAAAATGGCTCCGAAGGCAATACCCAAACTAGCCACAATCATAATGGTTCGAAAAGAAATTGCTTTTGAACCAATGGCAGAATTCAAGAAATTTACTGCGTCATTACTAACACCAACAACTAAATCAGCAACTGCTAGAACAGCAAGTGCAACAATCATTATAAAGTAAATATTATCCATAATTTCTGGTATATGTAATTGTGCAAATATCAATAGACTTTTATGCTGTAATGTTATGTAAAGGTTATGTTTTAATTAGAAATGAATATCTACTTGTAGACGGTACAAAAGTTTATTTGTTCCTCCATCTAAATTTAGATAGCTCAAATCAGTTTGCACTTTTAATTTATGTCCTACGATGTATTTTGAAAGCCCTAAAGTGTATTGCGTTTCAAGGCTCTTACCAGTTATGTCCTCATCTAAATCAATGTTAGTATATCGGCCTGAAACTTCCCAATTATTGCTAAATAAGTATCCTGTTTGAAGGTTTAGTCCATTTCCTACTTGTACTTCATCACCGGTTAATGTACCATCAGAGTTTTTTGCTAATGCGTCAGCTGCTGTTCTGTTGGCATATTCGGCCATAAAAGAGAAACCATCGTATTTGAACATCGCATCAACATATACTGTGTTAATGTCTGTTTCATAAAATCCAATATCGTTGACCATATACGAACCTTGATTACTTCTATTCTTCACAGCATCTTTATTGTGATCGAATGTAGCTGCCAACATTAACTTTGGAGTTTCAACCCTTTTTTGATCACTACCGCTGTATGCAGAAAAGTCTCCGAATGGGAAAAGTTCTAATCGTGCAGTATGTTGAAAACCTCCTAGATTTCCTGTGGTAATATTTCGACCTTCTCCTTGAGAAACGGCTAGTTTTTCTTTAATTAAAAATTCATCGGTTAATTTAAACTTATGCCTTAACTGAATACCTTGATCTCTATCAATAGTAAATCTACTGTTTAATAATGACCGATCTACCTGTTGCAAATTTCCTGATGAAATTACCCTTTCCATATTTCCGGGTAGTTTGGTTTGTCCCATCCAGAATTCAAAGTTTTTGTAAAACTTCCACATCAAAACACCATCTAAAACATATCTTGGAGCGTTACTTGTAAATTGCGAGCCTCCTGAGAGATCTCGATTTGAAAGTCCGAATTCGATTTTGTATTTCAATTTTGGCGAAAAGGCGAAACCGTCAAATTTCAAACGAGCTCGTCGAATTGAAAAATTTTGTTGTGGGTCTACTAGACCTCCGTCTGCACCTTCACCCCAAGAAGAAGTGGTTAAGAATTGCATACGAGTGCCAATTCTCATGGTCCAGGTGCTATCTTTTCCCACTAAATTAAAAAGTCCTTTTCCGAAGGCAGGTGCGTTAGTTTCTTGAGCAAATGCCAAACAAGAAACGCTAAGAAGAAGCCCAAGGGCTACATGTTTTAATTTCATCTAAGTATTAGTTTTTGTCGAGTACAAAGAACCAACAGTAATGTTAAATTAATGTTTCTTGAATGTTATTTTTAGAAGAATAAATTTGGAGTTATGAACAGCAGATAAAAGTTCAAATAAGTTAAGGGATGCGATGCTTAAAATGATGGAGAGTAAAAAAATATTGAGGATGAAAAATTTCAAAAAAATACAAAAAAAGCTACCTTGGCCAAAGGTAGCTGTAGGATTTCAAAAAAACTAGTCGACAAAAACTAATAAGTGTAATGAAATCGCATTTGTCTTAAGACTACGCTAAGTTCGATGATGGATGTCACCTTATGGTAACCTCTATATTAAGGAATCTTTAATTTTTCAATTATTCCTATATTGTTAACACACTAAGAATCAATATGTATCGTTTTCAATGTAAATTTAATGTTAAGTAAATGTTGCGTTAATGTGAATTATATTATATTTTTGAGATAGTAACATAATTTAACACCTCTATTACTATGAAAAAATCTATGTTATTTATAGCTGTACTTTTTATTTCTGTAGCATCTTTTGCTCAAGCTAAACCAGACATGAAATTGAATATGGAAACCAATTTAATAGAGGCAACCTATTTTCATGCCAATGGAGAAATTAGTCAAAAAGGCACTTTTAATTTGGAAAAAGAATTACATGGTGAATGGTTAAGCTACAATGATAAGGGCGAAACGATTACCGTAGGAACATATGATAATGGAGTAAAAACTGGTAAATGGTTATTTTGGGCCAACGACATTCTTAAAGAAGTTGAGTACAGCGAAAATGTTATTGCTGCTGTAAATGAAACAAAAAACACAGAAGGCATCGTAAGTCGTAATTAAGATATTTTCGACTATTTGATGCATAAAAAAGACCCACTCACTAGTGGGTCTTTTTTATTATAAATGGCTTACTAAATTATTTTCTAGGACTTTTTTCTGTATTCACAGGAGAATCAACCTCTTCTGTTGATGCTCTGTCCATACCAGCAATGGCTCCTAAATCAATTTGTAATGGGTTTAAATCAGCTACTATATTGATAGCGATATTTGCCTCAATAGTTACTAGTATTTCTACAGTTTCGTAACCTAGATAGCTAATCATTAAAATATATGTTCCGGCAGAGAGGTTTGAGATTTCAAAATTACCGTGAAAGTTAGTTTGAGCAATGAACTCCTGACCATTAAGCTGAACGTTGGCCATCAATACAGGCTCGTTGTTCATCGCTCTGTCAGTTACCATACCTTTAATGCCGCCGTTGTTTTGAGAAAACAAGCCGGCAGATAAAAGCAATAATCCAATACATAGAATATTTTTCATGTACTATTTTAAATTTGACACAAAGAAAAGTAGCAGATGTAAAGTTAGAGTTAAGTACAGATTAAGTGTAGGTGATAAAAACGTTAAACTACCTCTGCTTTGTAAATAAAGGAGGGTTAATAAAACTGGTAAATAGGACTAATTGTAGTTCGTATCAAAAAGAAAACCCCGCTGTGGAGCGAGGTTTTCAGCGGTATTTAATTAGGGCTAGTTCATAACCCAATCAAACATAATATTTAATTACGCGTCCATCCTGCATTCCACGTGCTGTAATCAGCTCCTGTACCGTTGCTGATGCCAGTAAAGAAATCTGATTCTTCAAAATCTTCACCGGTGTCGTTTTTAAGATTTACGTTGGTATCTTCAAAAGTAATATCGGTAACCCCAGTTTCACCGTCAAGAACACCTTGCCCAGTTGGGCTGCCGGCTCCATCACTATCTAAGTCAAAACCTTCGGCAAAACCTGATATCCGAACGTTCATGAAAAGCCCTCTTGTACCAGCTCTTAGTCTGATGGCTTCATTGTCATTCGAAGAACCATTACCGTTTATGGTTAAATTGTTGATAGTGGGAGCCGACCAAAATATGGGGTCAGCGTTGTTTCCTATGTCTGTATTAAAACCATCGCCTTCGATGCCTTTATCATGAGATTGGCTATGTTCAACGTAGACATTGGTCAAAGTTCCTGTGAAGCCTTCTGTCCAGTCTACAGAATCATCTTGAGCTCCAATAACAGAGATGAACGAAGCATTTACGGTTCCTCCGAAAAACTCGACGCCATCATCTTTGCCTTCAAAGGCTTGAATGTATTCTATGTTAGTACCGCTACCAACACCATAGAACGAAAAGCCATTATTTTCAGAAGATGCGTCTGCCGCTCCACCTGAATATTCTACACGTAGATATTTGATGATACCTGAATTATCATCTGCCGTACTACCACCGTAAGGTAATCCGCCTATTTCAGAAGTAGAGGTGGCATCACCGCCAGAAACGGAGTTGATTGGCGCTTTTCCTAAAAGGATAAGTCCACCCCAATCACCTGCGTTTGGTGTTGCCGAACCAGAAGTAAGAACAATTGGGTTAGTTGAAGTTCCTTCTGCTATTATTGTTCCACCTTGTAGAATGGCAATATATACGTCAGCACCAGCAATAGCTTTAATTATAACACCTGGATTTATGGTAAGTGTCAATCCTTTAGGAATTATTAATGCACTTGTTAATTTATATTCGGTATCTGTGTCTAAAGTAAGGTCTTCGCTAAGCGTTCCTCCAATTTCTAAATCATCCGTATTATCAAGATTTTCTGGAGTAGTAGGATTTCCTCCATTTGGATTCTCGATAAATACGTCTGCAGTATCATCCGCAGCACAGCCTACTAAAAGAATGGCAATTGCAAAAAAACTTAAAAGAAACTTGCTTGTTTTCATGAGTTGTAATTTAATTGTTATGTTAGAATTTATATTTGAATTGGAATCCGATATTAATTCCTCTTTTAAATCTTGAAAGGGTAATGTCACCACCTTCAACTTCACGTGCCCTTTCTATGTTTGGGTTGAGAAGATTTTTAAAACTTGCGTTTAGCTCAATCTTTTCATTGATATTGTTCTTCCAGATAAAATCGAGTGTGGGAACACCTTTTTCAATAATATTTCCTAATTGACCTGATCCTAAGGCATCAATACGATCAGAGAAATAAGAAAAAACGAGGTTGACAACAGGTTTGTAAGTGCCAAATGTTGGTCTATAACTTAAATTTGCATTTACTAATAAAGGTGATGCCCCTTGTAGTTGGTCAGAATCTCTGCCGAACGTAGTAGAGAAAACGCCATTACTGCCCTTTAGATCTTGTTTGGTATACATGTACGTTGCATTAATACTCGTAGAAAGTACATTTTGCTCATTTTCATTAGAGATAAGTGCTTTTCGAACTTCGACTTCGAACCCTAGTACCTGTGCCTGGTCTCCTGTTCTAAAGAAACGTTGTGTTCCTGTAGCATCATTAGCAACTACTAAGTTTACGGGGTCATTGATTGCTTTGGCAAAAACGGCTACTGATATAAGTTCACTAGGTTTTAGAAACCACTCGTATTTAAAATCTACATTGTATATTCTTGAAAATGCAGGATCATTTAAAAGATTTGGATTACCTCCAATACGTTGTGTTACATCTTCATAAACGAAAGGAGCTACTTCTTTAAATTCAGGATTGGAAACTGTACTACTGAACGAGAAACGAAGATTTTGATCTTCGTTCAACGCGTATTTCACGTTCAAACTTGGCAATAAGAAAAATTCACTTGCGTCTCGCTCACCTGGGTCGGTGGCCGGCAAATTAATAACATCATAAGTGATGTCTTGATTAAACTTTTCTATCCGTAAGCCTGGTACAAGTGAGAATTTCTCATTGATTTTGTAAACTGCATCCATGTAAACTGCATGGACGTTCAGATTACCTTCATAGGTGTTTTCTAAATTTCCAGGTAGGTTAGTATTCCCTAAACCGTTTTGAGGATCTAGTCCGTTAAAAACGACGGTATTAAAAACTGCACCAAGGTTTTGACTTGAAAAAACCTGATTCAAATCCCGAACATCTCCTACTGGCGTATTGGGTTTAATAAAGTCATAACCGTAACGAATGTTTTCAAATGTTCTTTGCTTTTTACGGCCATTGTATCCAAAATTGAAGTCTAATTTTTCTGATATATTGTATGAAAGATTAATGCGTGCATTCAACTCGGTGTCTTCAATATCTTGAAAATAACGTTGGTTATCATACGCGATGTTGCTATAGAAAAATCCGTTTGTATTATCGTCATTGTCTAATTCAAGATCATAACGTTCTACTGAAATACGTTTACGATCAGGTTGGCGCGCAAGAACGGTATTGTAGCCGGCGCCCCAATCGAGTTCCAGTTTTTTACTTAACGTGCTGGTTCCAAGCAATTGATTAACAAAAATCATATCTTGATTGAACTGTAAGTTTGATTGATAAAAACCACGATCAGTATCTAGAATAGCGTCTCGGTTACTTCCTAACCCTTTTGTGCCATAGTATGCGACCTCGTCAGTTGCATCATTAATAAAAAGGGAATTGTATTTAATTTTGTGTTTCTCATTAATACGATATACGATGTTAGCCATAGCCGTAGTGTTTCTTCCATACTGGTATTCTTCCGAATTCGGAAAACGCTTCTTTTCTACCGTAGTATAATCTACAGCAGGGCCTTCGCGAAATTCAAATGAACTGACAAATGAGGCGGTTGCAAAAACACTTAATCGCGATGCTTGGCTAAGGCTCCAAGATTTTCCACCAGCTAAATTTCCAGAAACACCAGTATTTCCTTTCGAAGATATTGCATCAACACCATGAGAAAGCAGTACTGCAAAAGGGTTGTTTTGATATCGATTATAAAATCCAAAATAGCCTGTACCTTCGCTTTTTACAAAATTTGTTTCTAAGACATTAGTGTTAACAGTAGTTCCTAAGTCTATATCAAGAAAAAAGCCACCTGTATGTTCTTTAGCGGTAATATCCACATTACCTGCAGCAAAATCTCCATAAAAATTAGCAGCGTGAGTTTTACTAACCCCTACATTTTGAATTAGGTCAGATGAAAATAGATTAAGATCTATATTCTTTTTTTCAATGTTATTTGATGGTACCGGAAGACCGTTGTAGGTTGTATTTAGATATCTATCACCAAGACCCCTTACATAAACATTACCACCACCTTCTTGTTTTGAAACACCTACAATTTTGTTTACTGCCGCCGCTGCATCACTTATTCCTTTAAATGATAATTCTTGTGCACCGATACTTTCTTTTACAATATTTGCAGATTTTTGATCTAATAATAAAGCCGCTTCAGACTCTTTCTTGGTAGTTCCAGTACCCACAAACTCTTCAAGTTCTACTCCAGCAGCTGCGGAAAGGCCTATATCTACTGACGTTGATTTTCTGTTGGCAACGATAATATCATTTTTGGTTATGGTTTCATAGCCTAAAAAACTGTAAATAACGGTGTAAGTACCAGGCTCTAAACCGGCTATTTCATAAAGGCCATCAAAATCGGAAGTAGTTCCTTTGGTAGTGCCTTCAATCAAAATATTAGCGAAAGCTAAGGGCTCATTATTAAAATCTTTGTCCGTTAGTTTACCCGCAATACTACCTGTTTCTTGTGCGATTAGTTGTCCGGTGGCTTGCAACAGCAAGCCAATCAATAATTTTTTCATTTCTGTTTTACTATGTTTGTTTTAATACCGCTACAAAGAAACTAGTCACTTGTAAAGGTCGAGTTACCCATATGTTAAATCGATATTGTAAAAAGGTTACCAAAACGTTACTATATTAACTAAAGGTTATGCAATATTGGAGACACCCCAGCCCTGTTGATCTTGTGCTAAGATGTCACCCTGAGCGCAGTAAAAGGGCTACATGCTAAAATGTCCTTCTCCAGAAGCATGAGTAGCGCTCAGGATGACATAAAGGTGATATGGGGACTACCAAAAATCTGTATCTTGCAGGCCAATAAATGAACACCATGAACTGGGAACAACTTCTTTCTCTAAAGCGCTTAGGAGATACTCATAAAAGATTACGAAAAGAACAAGATGAAACCCGTTTGGGATTTGAAGTCGATTACGATCGAATTATCTTTTCTTCTGCTTTCAGAAGTTTACAGGATAAGACACAGGTCATACCACTTTCTAAAACTGATTTTGTGCATACTCGCTTGACACATAGTTTAGAAGTATCAGTAGTAGGAAGAAGTTTAGGTAGAATAGCCGGTAAAAAACTGTTAGAAAAACATCCGCATTTGAAAGAAATGCACGGTTATCAATTTAATGATTTTGGTGCAATCGTAGCAGCTGCAGCTTTGGCACATGATATTGGAAACCCGCCTTTTGGGCATAGTGGTGAGAAAGCTATTGGGGAATATTTTAAGAACGGAAACGGACAACAATATAAATCGCTTTTATCAGAAAAAGAATTTCAAGATATTATAGATTTCGAAGGTAATGCTAACGGTTTTAAATTATTGACAGAGACCAGAGAAGGTGTCGATGGAGGTTTGCGATTGAGCTATGCCACATTAGGGGCTTTTATGAAATACCCGAAAGAATCACTTCCTAAAAAACCTACCAAACACATTGCCGATAAGAAGTTTGGTTTCTTTCAATCGGAAAAAGAGAGCTTTCAAGAGGTGGCAAAAGAACTTGGATTAATTCAAACTCGGGACGGAAAAGATATTAGTTTCTCAAGGCATCCGTTGACTTATTTAGTGGAAGCTGCAGATGATATTTGTTATACGATTATTGATTTTGAAGATGGAATTAATCTAGGACTAATTTCAGAGGATTATGCCCTAGAGTACTTAATTAAACTAGTAAAAGACAGCATAAATACCAATAAGTATAATTCATTAAAATATAAAGAAGATAGACTAAGCTATTTACGTGCTTTAGCAATAAACACTCTAATACAAGATGCTATCGATGTATTCATTAATAATGAAGAATCAATATTAGATGGTTCTTTTGGTGTTTCCTTGATGGATAAAAGTAAATATGAAGCGCAAATAACTGACATCATTTCTTTAAGCGTTGAACAGATTTATCAATCTCAAGAAGTTATTGAAAAGGAAATAGCAGGGTATAAAATCATCTCTGATATTTTAGATGTTTATAGTATAGCTTTGGTTCGCAAGAGTGAAGGCAAAGCATCAAACTATGATAATCTAATGCTCAAAACGCTACCAGAATTTTACAGTAGAACCGACATTTCGCTATATCAAATTTTGTTAAACACCTGTTGTTATGTCGCAAGCCTTTCTGATAGTGCTGCAGTTCATATTCATAATAAAATTATGGGGAAACTGCTATAAAAAAGTACTCAGTTAGCACTTTCAGCTGGCAGTTCATGTTTAAATACAAATTCAAAAAGTGTTCTAATTTTTGAATATTCTGTATGAATCTGGTTGTTCTTCATGGATAATCTCTCATATTGATGAAGCCAGCAAGTAAACAGCAGTAGGATGTCTTTTTGTCCTTTAACTAAGTGGACTTTACTCTTTTGGCGATAGCAGTCTTTTTTAAAAGTTGTAAGCCACACCTACACCTAATAATTGTTTGAATTGTAATTTCGGTCTCCCTTGGCTGATTACTACTCCAGCATCATTTTTAATAGGGTCGAAGAGTATATCATCATCGTAGATAATATGGGTGCCAAGGTTTGTAACGATGTATTTGTTGACCTTTAAATTGACATTGAGTTCCCAATCGATGTCGATGTTACCAAAACTCCGTAAATAATCTGTATATACATTTAACCGATGCTTAAGTGCTATGTTTTCCATGAGTTGGGTTTCCCAGTTATTGGTGACTAAAAAGCCAACTTCTAGAAAAATGTTTTTCCCACGTTCGAGCACATTGCCATCCGCATCTAAAATCGCTTTTTCTACACCGAAAGCACCTTTGTTAGCCAAATCTTGATCAAATACAAAAGTTGATTTTACCGTAAGTGGAGAAATATAAAAATTTAACCTTCGGTCTTCTGTAATATAAGAAGTACCAGCTCCCAAGAAAAAATACCCTGGACTCATAACTCTAGAAATGGGTGTTTCTCGATCAGGGTATTTAAAACCATCGGTGTATTGCGTATTGAAATTTGCCTTTACAGAGTAGTACCAGTTACTTATGGTATCTCTACGGTAACCGACGGTAGAACTTATTCTAATAGCGTCATCGGTCTTCCTTATTTTCTGACCTTCTTGAAGGTTAATACCATATCGAGTTTCTAAAATATTTTCCCATTGCAAATATCTAAACTTATAATTGCGTTCGAACCTCGCGTTTGCTTGAGCTGAAATTGAATTGTTTCCGCCGGCATTCCAATTAATAAAGGCAGCTTGACTAAAATTAAGTCCGATAAGATTTACATTTTGCCAGAAGGTTGGAATCTCAAATTTTTTATAACCTTCTGATAAGGGTTCTGTTTTTTTGAACGAAATAGTGGTATTCATGATATGTACACTCTCCGCTTTTGGTTTGACTCTAGGCTGAACCCTTCTAATTACGATAGTGTCTATTACAGTAGTGTCTAGTATTATTGGTGCAACAATCAGGGAGTCAGTTTTCTCTGGTCTAGGAATACTATCTTGAGCATGACCCCATTGAATAGTAAGGATAACTATGATAAAAAAGATTGATTTTTTTAATATTTTAAAATTCATTCAAAATAGATTTTAGTTTCGTTTTTACGGATTGGTGGTCAAGCCCGGTAATTTGATAAAGTTCTTCGGTAGTACCATGTTCAACGAAAACATCGTCGATGCCGAGCATATGAATCGGATTTTTATAGTGAAAGAGATTTGCGAATTCTAAGATAGCGCTACCAAAACCACCTGATTTACATCCATTTTCTATGGTAATAATTTGCTCGTAGGTGCCTAAAATTAACTTCAATTGCTTTTGATCTAATGGTTTTATAAAGCGCATATTGTAATGTCCGATTTCCTTCGGATGTCCCATTTCCTTAAGTATGTTAGGAATTATATTGCCAATATGACCAATCGAAAGCACAGCAATTTTCGTGCCTTTTTTAAGCTCTTCAGATGTGCCTATTTCAATTTCTTTAAATGGTGTATTCCAATCTGCTAAAACTCCTTTTCCTCTCGGATATCTTATGGCTATGGGGTGTTCAAGACCCAACTGAGCGGTATACATGATATTTCGCAATTCGGTTTCGTTAAGAGGTGCGAAAATGATGAGGTTGGGTATGCAACGTAAATACGCAATATCATAAACCCCATGATGCGTAGCCCCATCTTGACCTACCAAACCTGCTCGATCTAAGCAAAAAATAACCGGGAGGTTTTGCAAGGCTACATCATGAATTACCTGATCATAGGCACGTTGCAAAAAAGTAGAATAGATATTACAAAATGGGATTAAGCCTTCACTCGCCATACCCGCTGCCATAGTAACTGCGTGTTGCTCTGCAATACCTACATCAAAAGCGCGATTAGGTATTTCTTCCATCATGTATTTTAAAGAACTACCGGTGGGCATCGCTGGGGTAATACCTACAATTTTTTTATTTTTTTTGGCTAACTCAACGATCGTGTGCCCAAAAACATCCTGGTATTTCAGAGGTTGGTTCTCCCCATTTTTTGGGAGTAAATCTCCAGTTTCTTTATTGAACTTACCAGGAGCATGATAGGTAACCTGATTGTCTTCTGCTTGTTTTAGACCTTTGCCTTTCGTGGTTATAACATGTAAAAGTTTGGGGCCTGAAACTGTTTTTAATCGTTGTAATTCTGAAACTAAGGCAGTAAGGTCATGGCCATCAACAGGGCCGGTATACTCAATATTTAAACATTCAAAGATGTTCTCCTCTTTTGCAATTCCCTTTTTGACATTGGTAAGATATTTTTTTAAGGCGCCAACGCTAGGGTCGATACCAATAGCATTGTCGTTGAGAACTACCAAAACATTAGCGTCGGTAACCCCCATATGATTTAAGCCTTCAAAAGCCATTCCGCTGGCGATAGATGCATCACCAATAACAGCGATATGTTGTTTGCTGTAATCGCCTTTCAGTTTCGAAGCAATGGCCATTCCTAAAATTGCAGAAATAGAAGTAGAACTATGACCTGTTCCAAAAGCATCAAATTCACTTTCACCCCTATTGGGAAAACCACTTATTCCACCCAATTGGCGATTGGTGTCAAAAACTTCTTTACGTCCTGTTAGAATTTTATGCCCATAAGCCTGATGGCCTACATCCCAAATAAGCTTATCGTTGGGGGTGTCAAATACGAAGTGAAGCGCTATGGTAAGCTCAACTACCCCAAGGCTTGCTCCTAAATGCCCTTCTTTGGTTGCTACAATATCGATGATGAATTCACGAAGTTCTTGAGCGAGTTTGGGTAGCTCGCTAGTGTTAAGTATGCGAAGATCTTTAGGTTTTAATATGGTGTCTAGAATACTGTAAATCACTATAAAGTAATGTATGGTAAAACTACAATTTTTGGTGCTATTAAAACGTCATTTGAAAAGCAACTTTTTGATTTGCATAACCCATTCTATAGTAGCGTCAAAAAATACGGTTCGTATCTTTTTGTCATTGATATTTTTTTGTAAAAAAAATCTTGTAAAGATATAATTTTGTCCTTTTTGATTCGTTACAGAAAGGCACGAGATGTTGGTGTAAAGGTGATCAATACCAATTTAACGACAAAAATGATGCATAAGAATCTTAGAAATACAAAACAATACTTCTTATTAGGTCTAACAATAATTTTTTCATTCGCTCATTATGCATTAAATGCACAAAGCTATGTTGGCTATGCTATGGATAATTATGCTGGAGTTCATTCTATAATTTACAACCCAGCGAACGTTTTCGATTCTCCGTATAGCTCAGATATTAATTTAGTTTCTGCAAGTAGTTTTTTGGGAAGTGACTATGTAGGCTTATCTTTCTCAGATATCATTTTTTCGGGCGGAGATTTTGATTTTGATCAAGATGCTGAACGCTATCCTATAGAAAACAACCATTTCTTTGCAAATATTGATGTGCTAGGGCCTTCATTTATGCTCAATATCGATAATAAACAGAGCTTGGCTCTTACCACTAGGGTAAGAGGTCTACTTAATCTGAACAATATAGATGGTAACCTATATGAGAGCGTATCTGATGGGTTTGATATTGGTAACGATTTTGACTTTGACTCTAAAAATCTGAACACTACCGCTCACGTATTCGCAGAAATCGGAATTACCTACGGCAGAGAAATTTTAAAGTCTCAAGATCAATTTTTGAAAGGTGGAATAACGCTTAAATACCTTATGGGTGCTGGTGGGCTTTTTGTTAATTCACCTCAATTAAATGGTAGTTTCAATGGCACTACAAATATCTTATCAACACAAGGTTCAATCGCCTATGGTACAACGCCTGGTTTTGAAAGTGATTCGCCTGAATTTAGTGACATACAGGGTGGTTTCGGTGCTGATATCGGTGTAGTATACGAGTATCGCAAAAGAGTAATGAATGAAAAAGTACAAGGCAAACGGCCA
>RCNE010000368.1_pt1 | contig 24525 bp, 26 predicted proteins | sample 2041361 | NCBI WGS metagenome assembly RCNE01 (sample SAMN09708229, study PRJNA481090) | Marine sediment metagenome, whole genome shotgun sequencing project. | reverse complement strand
TCGTCAACGAGAACCTCCATGACCTGGTCAAACTCCGCAAACCCCGACCAACCGCGCCAGGCACCCGTCTTGTAGTTCAGGCGCAGGCGTAGCGTCGACGCGTTTGCGTCCTCGGCGAAGGCATCCTGATCGACGAACTCGTAGCGATAACGAAGGCTGACGCTGGCGTCGCCTGAAGCGATCGCCGAGCCAATGTCCTCGTGAGTGCTGTCGTCCGCAACGGCCGGCACCGCCAGCGACATTGCAAATGTCGCTGACAGCGCCGCTGCAGAAAATCTACTTCTTATTCTGCCGTTCATAGTTAGTAGACATCCTCTACCGTGTTAAAGATGTTGAACTTGCCAGTCGGCGTAATCACCTCAGGCCCCTTGATGACGTGCTTCAGTTTCCGCGTCTTGTCGTCGACGACAACGATAGCGGACTCTTCTTCCTGGCCGCTCCAGACAGAGAACCAGACCTCATCGCCAGCCTTGTTGTACTCAGGCTGTACGACACGCTTCGGACCCTCACCCAGTTCGGCCCATGCCGCGATTGGCAGCACTTCATAGCCGGCCTCAAAGTTGTTGATATCAAAGACGGCGATGCTCTGGCTGATGGACTCATCAGGATTCAGCGGCGCGTCAACCCAGAGGTTCGTCGATTTGGGGTGCGACTTGACGAACAATGAACCGCCGCCCTGGCCGTCGAGTATGCGTACAACTTTCCAGGCACTTTTTGGATGGCCCTCCGGATCGGTGCCAATGAAGGTGATGTTGGAATTGCCAAGTGCACTGGTGACCCAGACAGGACCAAACTCGGGATCCATGAGGTTCGCACCGCGACCCGGATGCGGGATCTTCTCAACGTCAATGAGCGCTTCGAGATTACGGTCACGGGAATCGACAACCGCGATCTTGTTCGACTGGTTCGCCGCCGTCATGAAATAGCGTTTGCTACGATCCCAGCCGCCATCATGCAGGAAGCGCGCGGCACCGATATCGGTGACGGTCAGGTTATCAATGTCCGCGTAGTTGACCAGCAGTATGTGCCCCGTCTCCTTAACGTTGACGATGAACTCGGGGTGCTCGTGGGACGCAACGATAGCCGCTACCCGAGGTTCCGGATGGTATTCCTGGGTGTCTACCGTCATACCGCGCGTCGAAACGACCTTCATCGGCTCGAGCGTGTCGCCATCCATGATCACATATTGTGGCGGCCAGTAGGCTCCGGCAATGGCGTACTTGTCTTCATAGCCCTTGTACTTCGACGTTTCGACCGAGCGCGCTTCCAGCCCGATCTTGATTTCGGCAACGATTTGCGGTGGATCCATCCACAGATCGATCATGTCGATTTTGGCATCCCGGCCAATGGTGTAGACGAAGCGACTGGACGCCGACGGACGTGAGATATGTACCGCGTAACCGGTTTTGAGGATACTGACGATCTCCTTGGTATCACCGTCGATAAGCGCAACCTGTCCACTGTCGCGCAGCGTTACCGAGAAGAAATTCTCGTAGTCGCGATCGTGCATGGGCTTTTTAGGCCGGTCTTTCGGCGCGACCATAACCTTCCATGTGGCTTTCATGTCCTCGAGACTAAACTCCGGTGGCGCGGGCGGTTCCTGCTGCAGGAAGCGCGCCATCATGTCAATTTCATACTCGCTGAGTTCGCCCGAGGTGCCCCAGTTCGGCATGCCCGCCGGCGAACCGTAGGTAATGAGCGCCTTAAGATAATCGGTACCTTTCGGTCGCGTGATATCCGGCGTCAGCGGCTTGCCGGTTGCACCTTTGCGCAGCACGCCATGGCATCCCGCACAACGCTCGAAATACAGGCGCGTCGATGTGGAATACTCTTCAGCACTCAGCGTTGGGCCTTCCGGACTCTGCAGGGCCTTGGCCTGTTCCGGCGCGATGGGAGACGGTGTCCCCTGGTAGCGCATCTCACCTTCGCTCGCGCCCGGGTGACGTTCACCTGCAGAGCGATCTTCAAGGCCGGTATCGCTGCGCACTTTGGAAATCTCGGCGACGCCGAAGGCAGATGCTTCGTTGCCCCAGGAGTTCGTCGCGTAGGTCAGTATCGCGGCGATATCCGCGTCACTCAGATGCCCCATGCCCGGCATGACGGCATTGTATTTTTGGCCATTGACCTTGATTTCGCCGCTGCGGCCCTGCACCACGGTCGCGATCGCCCGGGAACGATCTTTCATCAGGTAGTCGGACTTGGCAAGCGGAGGAAACGCGCCGGCAAGGCCCTGGCCCGTCGGCTGGTGACAGGCAGCACAATGCGTGTTGTACAAACCCTGGCCGTCGCCCATTAATTGGGCCATGTCACCGGTCGCCGTCTCGGCGGCGTGCACCGCCGCATCCTGCGCCAGCAACTGACCCGGAATGAGCAGGCAGCTCACCAACGCGAGTTTGCGCCAGTATGTAGCCGATTTCGAAGTACCTAGCGTGATCATCTTTCGTCTCCTATAAGTGCCTGACGTGAAACTGCTTACCAGTCCCATTGCAGGCCAATTGAATAATTTCTGCCGCTCTGTGCAAGCGTCGGCAACAACACATCGTCGGGTGCCAGGCCACGTACCTCGGACCAGCGCCAGTAAACTCGGTCGGCGACGTTGCCGACGGCCGCCCGGACAGTCAGGTTTTCGCCAACCCGGCGCGCCACGAACAGGTCGAGTACTCCGTATCCGGGGGGCTCGAACAGCTCGCCTGAGGTTTCGTCAAGCTCGGACCAGCCCTCGGTCGCGGTGAGCAGCGCGCGAACCTTGGTACGCTCATCGACCGATTGCCAGTGAGCACCAATCACCGCCTCGGCAGGCCCGACAGAGTTGAGTGGCTGGCCGTTCTCGCGATTCTCGCCTTCGGCCCAATAGGCCGATGTTTGCAGCGTCAGGCCCGGTATTAGCTCGGACAGATCCTGCGACCAACCTCCCTCGACGCCGCGAATGTACGCTTCGCCAATGTTGATTGACTGGAACAGAAGACGTCCGCTCTGCGGGTCGACACCAATGCGTACCTTGGTTTCGATGAAGTCGGTGTAGCTTGTGCGGAAAGCACCGAGCTGCAGTCTTGAACGCTCGCCTTGCCAACGCATGCCCATTTCCCAGCCGTCAGACGTTTCTGACCTGAGCCCCGGATTGGGAATCGCACGAATATTAAACAGCGGTATATCCAGCCCGATGTTGGCGTCTTCGAATGGCGGCGCTCGAAAGCCTTGTGCGTACTGCAGATACAGATCGATGTCATCGCCGACGTGATAAATAGCCCCAAGCTTCGGCGACACGTCTGCATCCGACAGTGCGACAACTGGCGATACTGGATTGTCAGCCTCGTAGATCGGGTCACTAGTGGGCGAAAGCCGGTTTTCGTCCAGGCGAAGGGCCAGCATCAGCGTAAGCGGACCTCGCGACAGCTGGTCGGACAGGTACGCACCAGTCTCCCGCTCGTCAGTGACGGGGAAGTCGCGAAGCGGAAAGCTCTCTCCGAGGATGTCTGTCGTTTCACTGCCATCAACGAGGCTGGTCGACAGGCCGTCACGAAGCTCCTCGGTTCTCGACTCCGTGTATTCGAGCCCGAAGCCGAAACGATGTGACCATCCCGCCAATTCCTGGTCTCGCCATAGATTAAGTTCGGCGCCTTGCAGGCGCTGATCGAAGAAGAAGCCGCGATCAATCGAGGCCGGCGATCGGGCCAGTGCCCGCTCGTCGAGTGTATGTTGTGCGATGCTCGCGTCGGCATGAAATACACGGAACAGGCCTTCGCTGATAAGGCCTCCATCGAATCGATATTCAGCACTGAGGATATTGATCGTGTGTCGGTCGTCACCTTCCAGGCGCGTGGTCGAAGCAAAGCGACCGGTCCCAAGAACGGACGTAATTTCGGTCTTCGTGTCGCGGCTCTGGCGCACGGCGCTAATTTGCCAATCGTGACCAAAACGATCCTCGCCGATCAGCTTGACGAGGGCCGCATCACGCCGATAGTCCTGCCTGTCTTCGGCGACGTCGAGCGCGGCAGACTGTCGCTCCGAACCGTCCCGGAATCCGCCGGCGACCACGAGCGAAGCCCAGGCACCCCTGAGTACGAGGCTCGCTTCCGTATTCCGGCTCTCATCCAGACCGCGATACAACAGCGACGCCCGTCCCGCCATTGCTTCAGCGCGACCGTAATCGGCAGGGTTCAGCGTCCGCATCGCAACCACACCGCCGAGCGCCGAGCTGCCGTATAAAGCCGATGCGGGACCGCGCAGGATTTCGATCTGCCCGATCAACCCCGTGTCCGCGAAATCCCGGGTCGCATTTGAGAAATTGCCAATATCGAAGTGATCCGACAGCGGTACACCATCGAGCTCCATGGCGATTCTGTTGCCGCCGATGCCTCGAATGGTAATGCCCTCGGTTCCAAACCGGGAGCCTGATGCCTCGTGAGCGACGCCGGGAACGAAGCGCAGCGCGTCGGCCAGCGAGGTGCTGAGCGTCGCCTGAAGGTCCGCGGCATTCAGCACGGTGACGTCGGCCGCAACATCACGCACGGAAGTCGCGCGCTTCGTAGCAACCACGACAATTTCGTCCAGCGCGATGCTAACGGGACCGTCGCCCGTTGGCGTCGTGTCGGCGATGGCGATGGCGGGCCAAGTCGCCACCAGCGTCAGAAAAACAGCGCTTGTGCTGCGCATCAAATACGTTCCTGCCCAAAATAAACCAATATCGGCAACTTAAGTCCTGCGCCGCCTTGATGTCGAAATCGTGGCCCACATCCGACGCCGTGCTGTCGACGCCCAATGGTGCCAGCCCGCTGCCGAGCTTGACGATACGGGAAACCCGCAGCAAATAGTTTACTAAATTGGGCATCCACCAAATCTCATCGGTGTGAGGCCCGATTCCACGGCCGCAAAGTAGGCCCAAGGGCGGCAATGCGCCTTGACATAGATCAAGGGCAAGCGGCCACCATTCTCCAGACCGTCAGCCATCCTCAGGAAGAAATTGAATGCGGGAGCCGCTGCATTCGCAGAACATGTTCACTAGCCGCTCCAGGACGCCTGCCATGCGAGCCTTATTCACCGGTACCGGGCTGATTTTCGATTGGACGCGCAAGAAGCGACGGGCTACACGGGGGTGCTAGACTCTCCATTCATGGATGCTGACTCTCCCCTTTATGCGACGCTGAGAAGGCACTACCTTTTTTCGGGACTCGAGCAGGACGATTTCGACACGCTGGTGTCCGTCGTCTCGGCCAAAGCCCTCGAAAAAGGCGAAGTGCTTTTTCATCGCGGCGATCAAACGGACAATTTTTACTTTCTTGACGCCGGACTCGTCGAGCTGAACCTGATCGCACCGACCGGCGAGAAAAAGGTCCTGGAGGTTGTCAGCCCGGGGCGCACATTTGCGGAAGCCATCGCATTCATGCAGGAGCAGAAGTACCCGGTTACGGCTGAAGCGCTCGCTGAAAGCAGGCTATGCGAGATACCTATCCGGTCGTATATCGACCTTGTTTATGCGAACCCCGACGCATGCATGCGGCTCTTGAGCGATGTCTGCCGACACCTGCATGCGCGTGTCCGGGAAATCGAAAACCTGACCGTACAGAACGCACGCAGTCGGCTTGCGAGCTACCTGCTTGATCACGTCGTGGAGACGAACGACGACGAGGCAACCGTACGGCTCGAGCTGCCTCGCCATGTCATTGCCTCGCGGCTGTCTATTCAGCCTGAGACCTTGTCACGCTTGTTACGTAGCATGGTTGATGAGGGCATATTGACGATCGAAGACCGCGTGATCTTCGTGCGCAGCCTGGCGCGACTGCGGCCCTATAAATAGCCGTCCTGCCGAAATGCGAGTCGTCAATTTGGATGCTCGCTGCGATCATGAATTCGCGTGCCGTCATTTCGGGTTGGGGATTTGCTCCATTAGCCCCCGTTACAACAGCGCCTGTCGGTTCCGACTCAATGCAAGCAACCTCAGCAAGCCGAGCAGCAGGATAGCGGCTAGCCAGTTATGTGCAACGGCGACGCCAATAGGCAGGTCCGTCACTATCGCTGCAACGCCAACGGAAAACTCGGCGGCGACCAGAATCAGTACGGTGACAGCACCGGCCAACAGCCCGGCGCGCAGCGCCACAATACCGGCGACCAGAGCCGTGAGTAGCGTGGCAACAGCGAAGAGCCGGTGTAACTTGTGAATATCAGCGCGTTCAGCGCCACCCAACGCGAATCCGGTCGGGCCGATTTCATGTTGTCGCGTCAGGTCGAATGCCGTCCAGAGATCGCCACCGGGCAACCAGCTGCCATGACAATCGGGCACGGTCTGGCAAGCTGAAGCCGCAAAGTTGGCGCTCGTCAGTCCGCCCAGCATGATCTGCAGGCATACCAGTAGCACGGCTGCAACTACCCAGCGTCGTACCATCAGCGGTGCGTTGGCGGCCGGGTGAGCACTGCGGAAAATCATCCAGCCGAGCAACCCGAGCATGGCGAAACCACCACCGAGGTTGCCCATGACAACGGCCGGGCTGTGCAGGCCGCCGGAGTAGATGCCCAGCCAGGCGAGAAACACCGTCAGGGCGAGCAACGCGAAAGACAGCAGGCGATCGCGTCGTTGCCTTACTGACAGCAGCGCCATACCGAGTATGAGCAAACCGAGCACGCTGGCAATCAACCGGTGAGCGGGTGTTGCCCATGACATGGGCTGTTGTGCCTCGAGTGCGAGCCGTTCATAGGTGCTGCCGATGCTCGGTGCGCCCTCTGCTGGTGCGCCGATCAGGCCGTAACACGCAGGCCAGTCGGCGCATCCTATCCCCGAGTTGTCCAGCCGGAGATAGGCGCTTACGGATACCAGGGCCAAAACGAACAGCAATGAGACGATCGCGAGCGCCCTCACCGGACTACTCTTTCACTTCGGGCAGGCCTTCAGCCGACCCACGCACGAGCCGGACGAACTTGGGTGTTTTTTTCCAGTCGACGCGGTCGTGACCGAACTCGAAGTTCCAGGCCCATGCCGCGTCCCACTGAAAGCTATAGTCGTTCGCCGACCAATACTCGGCCGGCTGCGACCAGATAAAAACAGATGTGTCCTGGGTCGGCGGATTGACCGCTTTGCGCAGGTCGCTAATTGAAAACAACTCATCCTTTGCGGGCAGGCGCCAGTCCTGATACCCGCAATAGCCGGCCTCGTTGACCGCCAACACATAGTGCCAGGTGTCGCAGTTGCTGCCGGCACACTCGCCGCCGTTCTCGGTGCCACGATAGTCGAGTTCGCCGTGAGCCTCGTTCGGGTCCCACCAGCTGTAAGTGTTGCGGTAGTCGTGCAGACCCGCGACGTCCGCTTTGCCTTGCCAGAGCAGGCCGGTGGCAATGTCGAAAATACAGGCCTCATTATCGGCACGAACCAGGTTGAATCGGTTTTCATTCGACGGCGCACTGCTTTGGGAGTCCTGATCGCAGGCAGACCCAAGCAGCAAAACCGATATCGCGCAGATCACGTATTTGCAGTGTTTCTTCATGGGCGGGCAGCTTACCCGATTTCGAAAGCGCCGGGTCCCTCGAATGCGGTTTCGGAAACTACGTATATTCCCTAGTACAGGAGATGCTGGCAGAGGACTATTGTAGACAGGGCCTGCATGGCGGGCATCTTGAAGCAGCTCATGAACATATCCTGCGGATGCAGCGGCGCCCGCATTCAATTCCCTCCTGAGGATGGGTGACATTCTAGAGATTGACAGCCACTCATCCTTGATCTATATCAAGGCGCATTGCGGCCCTTGGGCCTACTTTGCAACCATGGGCTCGGGCCTCACATCGATGAAATTCGGTGGGTGCCCAACTTAGGTTGTCGCGACACTGGGGTTGTCGCATCTATGGCTGGTCGTTTTCGCGACGTGGGCAGGGGGTTTGATTAACTAACTATCGTGTAAGGAATAAAGTTGCTATGAATGAACATACTTCATCGGGGGAGAAGCGCGTCACTATCCCCATCATGCAACGGGTTCTCGACAACCCGTTCATTCTTCTCTTCATCGGAATCGTATTTCCGACCGTTTTCTACATTATCTGGGGAATCATGGAGATCGTGAATATCCCCATCGCGCCGTGACCATCACACCTGACCCGACGTTAGAGGTAACACTATGAGTGCCATTCAACCTCCTGCCGAGATAGTCTGGTGGAAGCAGCCACTGGACAAAGTTGAGGGGACCTGGATCACGATTGCGCTGGTATGGTCCCTTTTCATGTTTTTCATGATGCCATTTTGGCATATCTACGGAAAACAGAATCTCTCATCCGAAGCCTACAAGACCACGCCGCAGGCGTTTCTCGCAAAGACACAAGCGATGGTTGACGAGTATACGGTCCGCACCGAGACGAACCTCAATCTCCCGGTGGTAAGGCCGCCTCCCGGCTCGGACGTTTATCTGGCCGGACGTTTGTGGCAGTGGTATCCGCTGCTTGAACTCGAAAAAGGGCAGACCTACCGCCTGCACATTTCCTCGCTTGACTGGCAGCACGGCTTTTCGTTACAGCCCGTCAATATCAATACGCAAATCCTGCCGGGCTATGAAATGGTCATGACGATCACACCTGATACTTCCGGTGAGCAGACAATCATCTGTAACGAATTCTGCGGAATCGGGCACCACACCATGGTGGGCAAGATCTACGTGACGGAGAGCGGACAATGAGTAAAGAGCTTTTCAGAACCTGTCCTGAGTCAGGACTGCAGTTTCATAAGCCGGCCGAAATGCTGATGAAAGCGCATGCGGTCATTGCGGTCGTCATCCTGCTGATCGGCGGCATTGCTGCGCTGCTTGTGACGCTGACACGCTGGCCGGCGATTCACCTGCTTCCCGCGGATCGTTTTTACCAGTTGTTGACGACGCACGGCGTCAATATGCTGATCTTCTGGATGATCTCCTTTGAGATTGCCATCCTGTATTTCTGTTCCTCGACCCTGCTCAGATGTCGACTCGCAACACCGAAGATCGCATGGGTCGGGTTTCTTCTGATGCTCGCCGGCATCATCGTCAACAACGCGGCTGTCGCCAGCGGCACGGCTTCGGTAATGATGACGTCCTATGTACCGATGCCCGCCAATCCGAACTTCTATCTCGGACTGATCCTGTTTGCCGTTGGCGCGTTGATTGGTTGCTTCGTATTCCTGGGCACGCTCGTCATTGCCAAGGACGAGAAAACCTATGAGGGTTCGATTCCGCTCGTCACGTTCGGCGCGCTGACCGCCTGCATAATCGCAGTCTTTACGATTGCTTCGGGCGCGATTGTCCTCATTCCAACCTGGCTTTGGTCGCTCGGCTACATCAACCACATTGATGCTGCTATGTATCGCATCGTCTGGTGGGCCCTGGGCCACTCCTCGCAACAGATCAACGTCGCGGCACATGTTGCCGTCTGGTACGCGATCGCCGCAATCGTATTCGGCGCGCGCCCGCTGTCTGAGAAAGTCAGCCGCGGCGCGTTCTTCCTCTACATCGCGTTCCTGCAGCTCGCGAGCGCGCATCACTTGCTCGTCGATCCTGGCCTGTCCGCAGAATGGAAGATCTTCAACACGAGTTACGCGATGTACCTGGCCGTACTGGCATCTATGGTCCACGGCCTGACGGTCCCGGGCTCTATCGAAGTCGCACAGCGCGCCAAGGGCTTTACCAACGGCCTGTTCGAGTGGCTGCGCAAGGCGCCGTGGAGCAACCCGATATTTTCAGGCATGTTTATCTCGCTCATCGGCTTCGGTTTCATCGGCGGCATCTCGGGTGTGGTTATGGGCACCGAGCAGATCAACATCATCATCCACAACACGATCTACGTGCCGGGCCATTTCCACGCGACCGTTGTAGTCGGTTCGACACTGGCATTTATGTCACTGACGTACTTCCTGATTCCAACCCTGTTCCGTAAACAGGTTGCATTTGCGGGTCTTGCCAAGTGGCAGCCTTATCTTTTCGGAATCGGAATGTCGGTATTTACGCTGGCGATGATGGGTGCTGGCACGCTGGGTGTGGAACGTCGCCATTGGGATATGGCATTTACCAACTCGGCGCTTGGATTCGACTACCCCGCAAGTGCCTTTACGCTGATGGGTATCATGGGAATATCGGGTGTTGCCGCGATATTCGGTGGCGCAATTTACATACTCGTGACGGTCGGGTCGGTTTTCTTCGGAAAACCGGTCGAGTCGGAATCAAGCTTCGGCATCGCGACCTCGCGCCTGATGCGCGCCGAGCCCATAGTTGTACCCGAAGGTGGTCACGAAGCGGCAGGCAAATGGGGCTTTGCAGCCCCCGGTACGTTCGTGCTGGCGTTGTTCTTCCTGATGACTTTCGTATTGTATTACGCGGTTAACTGGAAGTACCTGGCGTCGGTCTGGCCGATGTCATAACCCCGAACGATTGACCGCGCCTTGATTACAGGGCGGGCAGTGTGCCCGCCCTTTCTTTTTGGGATACATTCCATTTCATGAGCAGAATCGACGCTTTTGTGCTGGCAGGCTTGTTGCTGTCGTTTACGGCGCTTGCGGAAGAGGATGGTCGCTATGATCCGGATCGCGCGTTGCAGATTTCGCAGGCTGCTGTCGGGAAAACGATTGGCGATTACGAACTGCTTGATCACCTCGGGGCACCTGTTCGGTTGCGCGAGGATCATGCGGGGCGCCCGCTCATCATCAGCATGATTTTTACGTCTTGTCATCACGTTTGTCCGGCGACGACCAAACACCTCGCGACAGCGGTAGAGGTGGCTCGCGAAGCGTTGGGCACTGATAGTTTCGATGTTGTCACTATCGGTTTCGACACAGCTCACGATACGCCGGAGGCGATGGGCGCGTTTGCGCGCAGGCAGGGTGTCAACGAGCCGCGCTGGCGATTCCTCAGCGCAGATAAATCGACCATTGGGCAAATCAGTAATGATCTCGGCTTCATTTTCTTTCCGACCGCACGGGGGTTTGACCACCTGAATCAGTCGACCATCGTTAATCGCGACGGGGTCATTTACAGCCAGGTGTATGGTGTGACGTTTGAAATACCGTGGCTGGTTGAACCGCTCAAGGAACTCGTATTCAACCGCCCCAGCAGTGCCGGGCATCTCGTCGCCGGGCTCGTTGATCGCGTCAAGTTGTTTTGCACCGTTTACGACCCGACAACGGGGCGCTATCGCTTCGACAATTCCCTGTTCGTTCGCGCGGCTGCCGGACTGATATTTATACTGGGCCTGATATTCTATTTGTTTCGCGAAATTATTCTCGCTCGAAGAGCGCGCAAACAGGAATGATCGATCGCTTACACCGTATTGGCCGCAGCGCGTTCCAGCTGGTGCAAAAACCGCTATCGCGGGCGTTCGACAGCGAGCAGAATCCGCTGAATTACCTCGGTGCGTTGACTATTTACTTCTGCTGGATCGTCCTGATCAGTGGCCTCTGGCTGCTGATCTTCTTTCGCACCAGCGTCTCGGCGGCATTTGGCTCTGTCGAATACCTGACGAATGAGCAGTGGTATCTCGGCGGGATCATGCGCAGCCTGCATCGGTACGCGTCTGATGCGGCGATTATCACGATACTTCTGCACGTCATTAAGGAGTTCGTTTTCAACCGTTACCGGCTGAATCGCTGGTTCAACTGGGTCACCGGCGTTCCGCTGGTCTGGATAATCTTCCCGCTCGGCATAACAGGATACTGGCTGGTCTGGGATGAGCTCGCACAGTATGTCGCGATCAGTTCCGCCGAACTACTGGATAGCATTCCGATATTTACGGATTCGATGGCCGGCAACTTCATGAGCGACGACGTTCTTTCGGATCGTTTCTTCACGCTCATGGCATTTCTGCATCTTATCGGTTTGCCCATTTTTCTCGTGTTCGGCATCTGGCTGCACATCTTTCGCCTGAACGGACCGCGCATCAATCCGCCGCGCCGCATGATGGCTGCCGCGTTGTTGGCGATGCTCGTGTTGTCGGTTGTTTATCCCGCCATCAGTCACGAGAAAGCAAACCTGGCGATTGCGCCGCAAGCACTGCGCCTCGACTGGTTTTATCTGCACGTGTTCCCGCTGATTCAGCGCTGGTCTCCCGGTTGGGTTTGGACCATGCTTGTCGGCATCAGCATTCTGCTGACCATCGCCCCGTGGGCACCGCCGGCGAGGAAGACGACAGCGGCGGTAGTCAATCTCGATAACTGCAATGGCTGCAAGCGTTGTGTCGACGACTGCCCCTTCGGGGCCGTCGAAATGGTGCCACGCAGCGATGGTTCGAATTATAGCCATGAGGCGGCGGTGGATTCCGATTTGTGTATCAGCTGCGGCATCTGTGTTGGCGCATGTCCGACGGCCACTCCATTCCGTTCGCGCAGCGCCCTGGTACCTGGAATCGATCTTCCCAACCGGTCGGCCGCCGATATTCGTCAGGACATCGTCGACCAGGCTGTGGCTGCGTCCAACGAGCCGCGCGTCATGGTTTTCGGCTGCCGGGACGACCGCCAGACAGAAGTCGTACGCAAGGCTGGCGGCAACGTCGTTACAGTTCGCTGCATGGCGCACCTGCAGCCGTCGTACCTTGATTTCGTGTTGAGCCGGGACAAGGCGGACGGCGTCATGCTGCTGGGGTGTGAGGACGGCAACTGCAACTATCGTCTGGGTGCTGAATGGACAGAGGCGCGAATCGCGCGCAAACGTGACCCGCTACTTCGCAAACGAACGGATACGTCGAGGATCGCGATGGGCTGGTTGGCTCCGTGGTCAAATATTTCCGATCCGGCGAAGAAGCTCGATGCTTTCAGGGCTTCGTTGCCGAACAAGGACGACGAGGTATGAAGTTGCTCGGCGAAGTCCTCGCGTGGGCCTGTTTTGTCGCTGTCGTGGGCCTGTTGTCAGTCTGGCCACGCTACGACACGATCGAGGAGGACCAGGCCATTGTCACCGTGACATTCTCTCACGCGGCCAATCGTATTGGTGAATGCCGTACGTTGACCCAGGAAGACCTCAACAAGTTACCGCCGAATATGCGCAAACCAACGGAGTGCCCGCGCGAGCGCCATACGGTGCGCATCGAATTACGGTCGGGCGAAAGCTTGCTGTACGCGGAGGTGCTGGCACCCAGCGGTATCTGGTCTGATGGCAAATCCAACATCTATCGTCGCGTCATTGTGCCGGCGCGGACGCATGACCTGTTCATCGGCATGAACGACAGCGGGGGCGAGCAGGGTTTCGATTTTGAAAAGTCGAAGCGCACCGAAATCTCGCCGGGCCAAAATCTCGTAGTGCGTTTCGACGAACAGCTACACCAATTTACGATCCAGTGAGGAAGACATGAGCTTGTTGGAGTGGAAACCCGAATACTCGGTTGGTATTGCATCGATGGATGATGAGCATCGTGAAATGATCGAGCTCATAAACGATGTTTACGAAAAACTAAGCAGTACGCCGGACGCAGAGACGATCGAGTCCTGCCTCGAGGAGATATTCCATACTATCTCGCTGCATTTTGCACTTGAGGAACGGATCATGCGCGAGAGTCGCTATAGCGAGTACGAAGACCATAAGGATCATCATGAGGACTTGCTCGACGAAATTCGCGACCTCATGGACAGCTTCGCGGCGGATTCCGACGAAGGTGCCCGGCAACTACAGCTGCGCCTTTCAGACTGGTTCGGTAAACACTTCGCGAGCTTCGATGCGCGTCTGCATGGAAAGTTGGGGCCGCACTAGCCCCCCGTGATCGAAAAGGCATTTAGCGCCTGGAACGAGACCAGCAACAGGACGAGAATAATTACGAAGAAAATCGCCTGCCGCTGCTTGAGCACCTCACCGCGCTTCGCCTCGATTATGCGAACGATCCAGTCCGCCAGAAAATACATGACGATCGCGTTCAGTGTGAATATGAGTATCTCTGTCATCGTTCACCACCCACTATGACTCCTGCCGCGCGCGCAGTGATCTCCACGCTACGATCAGGAACAACAGTCCGCCTATTACCGAGACAAGGCCGCCGAGCCCCATGAGCCCCATTCCGGCCGTCTGTCCGAACCCGTCGAGACCCTGCGCAACGCCCGCGGTCTTTCGTTGCACACCGTAGCCGCCGCTCCAGGCAAGCCCGACGATGTGCATGAGCTGGCCACCGCCATAGACATACGGCTGCCAGGTTGCCATGCGTTCCGGAAGTGGCCCAAATCCCAGGCGTGGCAATAGGTAATAGGTCAGGCCCATGAACGCAATCGTAACGCCAACCGTAGCGCCGTGATAGTGCGCCGGAATCACGATATCGAGACCAGCAATCATGAATCCGAGAACGCCGCCAACAGCGAAGAGTCCCAGTGAACTAATGAGTGCGGCGCGCAAGTATCGACCTTCGCCTTCCGGCCTCCTCGCACGCCAAAGACTCGCCGTCACCGCAAGGCCGAGCGGCAGACAGGAGAGTCCACCGTATTTCATGAGCTCGGTAAACGCGAGGCGGTGTCCTGCGGAAGTTACTTCATGCGCAAGGTACAAGAACGGCACCGTAATGACGGGCAGCGCGAGAAAAATAAGAAACACGAGTGTCAGGCGCGGCGTGAGTTCGAAACGCACGCCGCTCGCGCATGCCAGGACGATCCACGCAACCATCATCAGCAGCGTGTAACTAAACTGGATGACATGCCCGCCGCCCCAGAAAAGGAACTCGAAATAGATCTGCCCATCCATACCCGCAGGCAAGCCGCGCCATGAAGCAAATACGGCGATAAGTGACAGGCCGGTCAGCAGCGTCGACAACGAAATGCCAAAATGTAGTGCACCGGTGCCATCGAGTTTTGTCGTAATACGAGGCCGGCTCAGGAGTGTGCGTATCAGGTGACTGAGGATACCCGCTGCGAATAAGCCGAGCCCCGTGTAGAACAACGGGTGCTGCAGTATCGGTACGTAGTTGTTCATCAGCGGGGCGCCTGCACCTAAGAACGGGCAGACGATGACCACCAGCGTGCCGAGTGCCGCTAGCCAGAACGACAAACGATCCCACATCACGTGTTCCGTTCTCGCGCTCAGGCTCCAGAGTGCGGCCGACATTGCGAGCAGCCAGATCAGCACCGACAGGGTGACGTGCACGACCAGGGCTACACGGAAGAAATCAGTGAGCGGGATCAGTTCCTGCACGATCGGCGTGCGCGCCATAACGAGCAGGATCGAGAAAACGCCTGCTGCGACCAGCGAAACAAGGCCCAGAATCAGCCATGCCGATGTGTTGCGGCGCGCAGCTGCGTTGCGGACTTGCAGGTGAAACGTCGTGTCTGACATCGACCGGGATCATACGCGATAATCTGCGCGCAGGGGGATAAGGTTACCGACGGCGAAACTCTCAAATGATGCCTCGTTCGCGCAAAGATCCGATTTCCTTTGCGGAAAAACCGGCCTCACCAAGAATGTCGTCCGTATGACTGCCAGGTTTCGGCGGCGGCGAGGATATCTCTGACACGGTCTCACTAAACCTCGGCGCTGGCGCCGGCTGTCGCACGCCGTTCACAGTAGTAAAGACACCACGCTCGCGATTGTGCGGATGATCAGGCGCCTCCGCGAAATCAAGAACCGGCGCGAAACAGGCATCGCTGCCCTCGAGCAACTCACACCAGTGCTGGCGAGTGCGCGTCCTGAAGATTTCTGCGAAACGCCGCTTTAATTCGGGCCAGCGTTGCGGGTCGTACTGCGCAACGAATTCAGGATCATCTTCGAGGCCAAGTTTCTCGAGCAGTAGCGCATAAAACTCCGGTTCGAGCGCGCCTACAGAAACATAGTGTCCATCCGCACATTCATAGCAGTCGTACCAGTGACTGCCACCATCCAGCAGGTTACTTTCCCGGTTGCCACTCCAGCGCCCACTGTTGAAGACCGCGTAGACCAGCGACGTTGCGAGCGCAGATCCGTCCGTCATCGCCGCATCGATGACCTGCCCTTTGCCACTGGATTGCGCGCTGATTATCGCGGCCAGCATGCCGACAGCGAGCATCATGGCGCCGCCGCAGACATCGCCAACTACCGTAGCAGGAGATGTGGGCGGCGAATCAGCCCGGCCCGAGAAGTGCAGCGCGCCCGACAGCGCGACGTAATTCAGGTCGTGACCCGCCGCCTGTGCCAGCGGGCCATACTGGCCCCAACCGGTCATGCGTCCGTAAACCAGCTTCGGATTCACTGCGAAACAGGCCTCAGGCCCGAGACCCAGGCGCTCCATGACGCCAGGCCGGAAGCCCTCTATTAGTCCGTCCGCGTCTTGCAGAAGGCGCAGTAAGACGTCTACAGCACCCGGTTGTTTGAGGTCCAGGGCAACCGAGCGTTTGCCGCGATTGGCTATCGTAAACTCCGGCGCGAGAGTTGTCCCGGACTCCGGCGCGGCACCGACTTTCCTGTCGATGAGGATAAGCTCTGCGCCCATATCCGCAAACAGCATTCCGCAGAACGGTCCCGCCCCCATTCCGGCGATTTCGATAATGCGTTTTCCCTGCAGTGGTCCCATCAGGCACTCCCGTGTGTCGCTACCGTTCTAACTCACGCGCAGCGTGTAAACAATGCCTGCAGCGCTCAGGCAACGTAGAATACCGGCCATTGAGGCTTGAGAAGATTCAATGGCAAAGCACGGCGAAGACTTTCGCACCATCTGGCTCGCGCCTGAAGATCCAGGCGTCGTGCAGATCATCGATCAGCGCCTGCTGCCGCACGAATACCGCGTGCACGACCTTCGTTCGTGGGAGGACGGGCTCATCGCTATTTCCGATATGTATGTGCGCGGTGCGCCGTTAATCGGAGCGACTGCCGCATGGAGCCTCTACCTCGCCGCACGAGCGGGCGGCGCCGGGGAAATTCGCACTGCCGCCGCAGCGCTGCTCGAATCCCGGCCGACCGCGGTCAATTTGCGCTGGGCAGTCGAACGAATTCTCGCAATCGTCGATCGCGATGAGGCGATGAGCGACCTCGTGGAAAAGATGCGGGCGGATGCACAAGCGATTTGTGACGAGGACGTCGAAATCAGCCGCGGCATCGGCACTCACGGGCTCGCATTGCTCGAGGACATTGCGGCGCGCAAGAACGGCGCAACCGTAAATATCCTTACACACTGTAATGCGGGTGCACTGGCAACGATTAACTGGGGCACGGCGACAGCACCTATCTATTTCGCGCATCAGCGCGGTATCGACGTTCACGTTTGGGTCGATGAGACGCGCCCGAGAAACCAGGGCTCGCAGCTAACCGCCTGGGAGCTGGCTGCGAACGGCGTGCCGCATACGCTCATTGTCGACAATGCCGGCGGCCACCTGATGCAACACGGTGATGTGGATATCGTCATTACCGGGACGGATCGGACAACGCGCTGCGGGGATGTTGCCAACAAGATTGGCACCTACCTGAAGGCGCTGGCTGCTACTGACAATGACATCCCGTTTTACGTCGCCCTACCATCGACGACCATAGACTGGCATTGCCGCGACGGTCTCACGGAAATCCCTATCGAACAGCGTGATCCGGCAGAAGTCCGCGATATATACGGTATGCACGATGGCAAGCCGGTGCATGTGTGCACCACCGCCAACGACACGCCGATCAGTAACTATGCCTTCGACGTTACGCCGGCCCGTCTCGTGACGGGCCTGATCACCGAACGCGGTATCTGCAAAGCCTCTGAAGCGGGTCTGCTCGGGCTGTTTCCTGAAATGGATAAGTCGTGACGATCGACGAAGGCTACATTAAGTACCAGAGCTTCTGGACCAAGGCGCCGGTGCCCGCGGCCGCGGCGGCGGCCACAGCAGAACTTGAAACCTGGCGAAAACCACTGTTTGCGGCCGGCCTCATCGGTCAGTACGAAGAACTCGGCATCGGCTACGGCAACATCAGCATCCGTTGTGGCGAGCCCGGCCAGTTCCTTATCAGCGGCACACAGACAGGTCACATCGCTATAACCGACAAGACACATTATTCGCTGGTCACCACATACAACACCTATGCCAACATAGTAAATTCCGTCGGCCCGGCCCAGGCGTCGTCGGAAGCAATGACGCATGCGGCGATTTACGGCCTTGATCTCAATATCGGCGCGATCGTGCACGTGCACAGTCAGGACCTGTGGCAGAGCTTATTGAACAGGCTGCCGACAACGGGCGCCGACGTGGCTTATGGCACACCAGAGATGGCAAATGAATTCCGCAGGCTTTACCGGGACACGGCATTCCGTGAAACAGGGCTGGCCGTAATGGCCGGTCATGACGAAGGTATCTTGAGCTTTGGCGCCACGATGGAAGAAGCGGCAAGCAAAATACTGGATCTTCTTGCGTCGGCGCAACACGCCTAGTTGCCAGCCTCCACGACCACCGGCTCCAGCGTGAACCGAAAGGTTCGGCAGGACTTGATACCGGACATCACGGCATCGTCGGACAAAGGCTCGTACGTCGAAGCGCGCACCGCGCGAATAGCGGGCTTTTCAAAAATCCTGTGCGTGCTCTTTCGCACGGCAATGCGCCGCGTCCGACCGGCACGCGTGATATCAAAACAAACCTGGACCTCGCCTTCAATGCGATCTCGACGCGCCACCTTCGGGTAGTCGGGTATCAATGTGAAGTGAGGCGTTCGATCGGTATTGGCGTCGATAGCGGGCGCGTCCGACACGTCGGCTGCGTTGAGGACGCCGGCCGCCGCGAAGCACAGCACTGCAACCGCAACGATTTGCGCTGATCGTTTACTTCGCCACATTGTTCGGCGGCTCCGGACCAGGATCATCATTGATCGCACGCCGTTCGTCGATTTCGATATTGGGTGTGACGGGCTGCGTCTCATCAAGATACATGCCCTTCACGGTTTTGAGTTTCTTCGACCCCGGCCTTATCGTCTGTCCCTTCTGAATATCCTCTTCTGCTTCGTCAAAACGCTCAAGGCGCATATAGACGAGCGCGCGATTGTTGTAGGTGCGCCAGTGCATCGGGTCCAGTTCCAGCACCCAGTTGCAGTGCTCGAGCGCGGTTTCCGGCTGATTAAGGAGCAGATATCCTGCGCAGAGATTGGAGTGTCCGATCTTTTCCTGCCTGGTACCGTTCGCCGTTTTCAGGCCGAGCAGCGTCAGGCGCACGCCGTCTTTGCCGTTGCCGGCGATGAGAGCGTCGGCGCCGTCGGCAAGGTAGATATTGTCAGGGCCGATTACGGTCATGGACTCTTCATTTGAAGTTGCCGGGACCGAGGCCAGCAGGAACGTGACCAGCAGGATATGGCAGAACTTACCGCGCTTTTTCATCGTCCGCTTATTCCGATTTTGAAAATTACCCTTTCTTCAGGCCTACAGTTCCATTTTCGTAGCGAAGAAATCGAGCGTACGTTGCCACGCAAGCTCAGCCGCTTTCTCGTCGTACCGCGGCGTCGTGTCATTATGAAATCCGTGTTCAACGTCGGCGTAATTGTAGTTGACGAAATCTCGCCCTGCTTGCTTCAGGCCTGTTTCAAAATCCGGCCAACCGGCGTTCACGCGCTCGTCCAGGCCGGCATGATGCAGCATCAGCGGTGCGTTTATGGACGCAGCTTCTTCAGCAGCCGGGTGTCGCCCATAAAAGGCGACGCCCGCGGCGAGCCCCGATAACCTGACAGCGAGACGCAAAACCATTCCGCCACCAAAACAGAAACCGACGGCGCCCACTTTGCCCGTGCAGTCCGGATGTTTCGTAAGGAAAGCGACAGCAGCACTGAAATCCTCGACCATCTCTTCGCTATCGCGCTGCCGTTGCAGCGCGCGCCCTGCGTCGTCATCACCGGGGTAACCGCCGAGTGGCGTCAGTGCGTCCGGTGCAAACGCAAGCAACCCTGACACCGCCAAACGCCTGGCTACATCCTCGATATAGGGATTGAGACCGCGGTTCTCATGAATCACAACGACAGCCGGTAGCTTGTGCTGGATCACCGCAGGACGCACGAAATAACCACGCATCACACCGGCACCCTTGGGAGATGCGTACTTCTTGTAGCTGGCCAGAATGGACTTGTCATCCGGGTCAACCTGCTGCGCCAGGGCATAGTCCGGAGTCAGGCTGCCCAATAGCGCTGCCGCGGTAACGCCGGACGCCGTGAATGCGGCGGCCCGGTCGAGAAATTCGCGCCGCGTAATCTGGCCGTGAACATAGCCGTCGAACAGTCGCATGACGTTTCGATCGAGCGCCGGTTTCTTTGTCATGCCTGCTCCGTAGCTGACCTTAGCCGCTTATGTACTGTTCGAGTTGCTGGATCTCTTCCTGCTGATCCGAAATGATCGCCTGAACCAGGTCACCGATCGAAATCAGGCCGATGACTTTACCATCCTCGACGACCGGCAAATGACGTATCCGGCGCCCTGACATGATGGTCATGCAGTCATTGACGGTCTGATCCGGGCTGGCAGTGAGGACATCAGCCGTCATGATTTCTTTCACCTGCGTCGACTTCGACGATCGTCCTTTCACTATTACCTTCCGCGCGTAGTCGCGTTCCGTCACGATACCCCGCAAATCATCGCCATCCATGACCGGCAACGAACCTATCGAGCGCTCGGCCATGATCGTAATGGCGTCCAGTACGGATGCGTCTTCGGTGATTGAAATGATGTCCCGTCCTTTCGTGTCGAGCAGATGCTTCACTAGTTTCATGGTGCCTCCCAGTTGGAGAGAATCGTCAGGTTCTCCCTCGATTCTAGCAGCACGTGTGCACGACCGGGCCGAACGCAAAAGCCCGCGGCAAGCCACGGGCCTTAAGTCCTTAACTTACAATGGTTTAACGGACTTTTTATTGGTTCAGGAATCGTCCCTGACCACGCCGCGGACATCCGAGTAGCTAAACCCGCCACTCCCATCGTCGACGACAATCAGGTCCTGCTCGACGTCGCTGACCTTGATGCTGCCGGAACCGTCATCGATGGTGACACTGCCGGCAACGGACCGCACGTTGATACTGCCCGAACCGTCGACGATCGAGACATCGCCGGTGGCGGCGGAAATATCAATCGATCCGGAGCCATCATCGATGGAAATATTCGCGATACCTTGAGCGTCGATTGATCCGGAGCCGTCGTCGATAGACACGTCTGCCGCGGTATCGATTAACTCGATGGAGCCCGAGCCATCGTCGATTTCGATGGCTATACCGGCCGGCACGCTGATCTTCAGGTCGATCCTGGCACTCGAACCTCTGCCAAACATGCCGTCATCGAAAGTGGATATCAGCTTGGCGCGATCTCCCGCCCTGTCCAGCGACAGGCGCATCTTCTTGTCGATGAGCTTAATAGCGTCGTCTTCGTCGGACTCCGGGACGACCACCGTCGCAGTCACCACAAGTCTGTCGAGCCCACTGACGCCAATGACTTCCATGCTGCCGGCGCCGGCGTCAATCTCGAAGACCTCGATGGCTTCAGCGTCCAGCTTCAATTCGCGTACCGTGGTGTAGTCGTTCCACGCCGCGTCGGCGAAACTCGCCACGAACATTGCGATGACTATTAAGCTGCGCATGTGATTGTCCCGTTATTTATGTACCTGACAATTAGACGCGCGCCGCGGCAAAACGGTTGCAATACCGGACAGATTGCTAGTCGACGTCGTTGCGGTGCCTGTAAAGGCGGGCCTCGAGCGCCCGAGCCGGCAACCATTGACCCCGAAGCACGACGCCGTGGATCCTGCCGGTATTCTTGATGTTCTCGAGCGGGTTGGCATCCAGGAGTATCAGATCCGCCGCTTTACCGACTTCCACAGCGCCCGTATTAGTGCCAAGGAACTTCGCGACCGCCGTGGTCCCGGTCTGTAGTGCCTCGAAGGGCGTCAGGCCGGAGGCAACCAGTATGTCGAGTTCACGGTGCAGGGAGAAGCCGGGAACGTTAAAAACCTGCGGTGCGTCCGAACCCAGCAGCAGACCGGCACCGGCCTCGTGCAGTGCGCGAATGAGTCTGCGTCGCAATTCAATCGCAAGGGCGGCAACGTCCCGGTCGAAACCGCGTTCCGCGATCGTCTGCTGCTTGCTGTCGGCCCAACGCTGGAGCGTCGCCTGCGGCATGTATTTCGATTCCGGGCGGTTCAGCAGATCGCCAACCGAGACCTCGGAAATTCGATTCTCGACCAGCACTTGCGTAGCAACATTCCAGGTGCCTGCCGCCGCCGTCGCCGCGGCGAGTTCATCGATGCGCTGCTGCTCGAGCTCGCCGGCAAGCATCACGTCAAAAAAACCACCGTAACCTCCGGAGCGGTGGCTATCCACAGGTAGTAGCGCAACAAAGTAACCATCCAGGTGATCCACACTCGCCATATTCAGCTTCAGGGCTTCCGCCAAGCCTGCCGCCACCGGTACGTGGCCCGCGAACGGTATATCGATTTCATTGGCCGTTTCCGCGATCGCGCGAAACTCCTCGGCGCTCAGACCGGGGTGTATTTTGATGAAGTCATAGCCCGCTGCTGCCTGCTCGCGAACCTGTTGCCGGGCGTCTGCCACGCCGGTGACGCTGCGGCCGTTCAGGGACGGCCCCGACGTGATTAGCCGCGGACCAAACACCTCGCCATCGAGCAGCGCCTGCCGAAGCGCAAGGTGCGATTGCTGGCCGAGCATGCCGCGGACCGTGGTGACGCCGTTGGCGACAAACAGACTGAAATCCCTGTCGAGACTGGTCGAATTCACGCCCGGGACATGCGCATGCATCTCCGCCAGCCCCGGCATCAGGTATCGGTCGGTTCCGTCAACAAGCGTGGTGCCCTCCGGGATCGGTGTCTCGTCGACACTACCGATTGCAGCGATAAGCCCGTCTCTCACGATGACCGTCTGTGCCGCTTGTACCGTTTCCGACGTCATCGGCACGACGTTGACATTGACGAATGCCGTCGTTTCGGCCGAGAGCGGCGCAACGATCCAAAGCAGCGCGATACCCGGGAGCCATCTTGTCGCTGTCTTCATTGCATTCTCTCGTTCGTCAATTACCCCTGACCCCGGCCAGTTTTTCCGGGGTGATATTGCCTCCGCAAACAATCACCACAACTTTCTGACCGCGCAGCGACTCGCCAAGTTCTATCATGCCGGCGATGGCAACGCCGGCCGCACCCTCTATGACGTCACCTTCGCTGGCCATGAAGCGGCGCATGGCCGATGCAATTTGCGCCTCATCAACCAGCACGAACTCATCAACGACCTGCTGATTCAGGGGAAACGTGATAGCGCCGGCTTCGATACCGCCTGCCGTGCCATCCGATAAGGTTGGCCCGCTGTCCAGTTCCAGTATCTTTCCGGCCTCAATCGAGTGGGCCATGACCGCCGACGCACCGGGCTGGCAGGCCACCACACGTATTGCCGGGTTGTGTTCTTTCAGGACGCTACCAACGCCACCGATCAGCCCGCCGCCGCCGACCGCAATGAATACTGCGTCGACGTCATCCAGTTGCTCGACTATCTCAACACCGCAGCTGCCCTGCCCGGCAATGACTTCGGGATCGTTATAGGGTGACAGGTAGACCATGCCTTTCTGCTCGGCAAAGGCGCGCGCATGTTGTTCCGTATCAAGGCCGTCTGTGCCGAAAAACACGACCTCTCCACCATACGCCTTGATCCCATCCACCTTCACGGTTGACGTCTGTTCAGGAACGAAGATGACGCCACTCACACCGACCGACTGCATGGCACACGCAACCGCCGCACCGTGATTGCCGCTGGATGCAGCCACGCAGCCCCTGGAGCGCTGCTCGTCCGTCAGGGTCAACAGACGGTTCATTGCGCCGCGCAGTTTGAATGACCCGGTGACCTGCCGGTTCTCCAGCTTGAAATAAATACTCGCGCCGAATTCCTGACTGAAAGCGGGCGAGTTAACGAGTGGCGTCTCCAGGACGAATTGACGAATACGCTGCGCCGCCTTCCTGGACCGCGCCGCAGTGTGTTGCTGCGTATTGATTCGCTCAGACCTGGTCGGCGTTGAACGTATCGCAGGCATCCGGATTACCGCTTTCAAGGCCAGTCCGAAACCAGCGTTGCCGCTGCTTCGCAGTGCCATGCGTGAAGGTCTCAGGTACCACGGTACCGCGACTCTGGCGCTGCAAAGTGTCATCCCCGATAGCGCTCGCCGCGTTCAACGCTTCATCGATATCTCCATCCTCGATAATATTACGCGCCCTGTCGGCGTGATTGGCCCAAACGCCAGCAAGGCAGTCGGCCTGCAGCTCGAGGCGGACAGAAAGCGCATTACCCTCGGCCTGGCTGACGCGCTGTTTCATCGCATGCACCTGGCCCGATACGCCTAGAAGATTCTGTACGTGATGCCCTATTTCATGGGCAATCACGTAGGCCTGCGCAAAATCGCCGGGCGCCCGAAATCGATTTCGCATTTGATCGTAGAAGCTCAGGTCGATATAGACGCTCTTGTCGGCCGGACAGTAGAACGGTCCCATCGCGGCCTGCCCCATGCCACAAGCGGAGCCCGTAGCGCCGCTGAACAAGACCAGCGTCGGCTGGTCGTAGCGACGGCCCTGCTGCTGGAATATCGTCGTCCAGACATCCTCGGTATCGGCCACGACGACAGAAACCATGTCGGCAAGCGGGTCGTTCTCGAGGTCTTCAGCTGACGGTCGTGTACCGCTTG
>RCNE010000366.1_pt1 | contig 24529 bp, 23 predicted proteins | sample 2041361 | NCBI WGS metagenome assembly RCNE01 (sample SAMN09708229, study PRJNA481090) | Marine sediment metagenome, whole genome shotgun sequencing project. | reverse complement strand
CTTAAAGCCTTTGTTTATAAAGCTCCCCCTCAAAGACTCGAACTTTGGACCCTCTGATTAACAGTCAGATGCTCTAACCAACTGAGCTAAGGGGGAGTTTCGAAAACACTATTTGTGTTTTGCGAGTGCAAATATAATTGTTTTTATAATGTCCACAAGTTTTATAAATCATTTTTTTAATCATTTTTAAAAATAATTTTTCTTAAAATATTGCATTTATTATTAGGACAAATAATTGTACTTTTGTTTAATTATTCACTAAACAACCATCAGATTAAATAGAATGGATAGGTTTTCGTTTTTAAATGCTGCACATACTGGTTTTATAGCCGATTTATATGATAAATATCTACTCAATCCAGACTCGGTAGAACCAAGCTGGAGGAGTTTTTTTCAAGGATACGATTTAGCCAATTCAAATTATTCCCTTAACGGAGAAGATGCTATTGGCGGTCTAGAAGTACCCGAACATGTTCATAAAGAGTTTCAAGTTGTCGAACTCATTAATGGGTATCGTTCTAGAGGTCACTTATTTACAAAGACAAACCCCGTAAGAGAACGTAGAAAGTATGAGCCATCATTAGCAGTAGAGAATTTTGGTCTTTCAAATGACGATTTAGATACTAACTTTAATGCCGGTGAACTTTTAGGTATTGGGAGTATTTCGCTACGAGAAATTATACGGCATGTTGAAGCGATTTATTGTGATTCTATTGGGGTAGAATATATGTATATTCGTGAGCCGAAAGAGATTAAATGGTGGCAAGATAAGCTCAATAAAAATGATAATCATCCTCGATTTCCTGTTGACAAGAAAAAATATATCCTTTCAAAGCTAAGCCAAGCGGTAACTTTTGAGCAATTTTTGCAAACAAAATATGTGGGCCAAAAACGATTTTCTCTCGAGGGAGGCGAAGCATTAATTCCCGCAATTAGTAATTTGCTATACAATGCAGTAAATGAGTTTCAGCTAGAAGAATGTGTAGTAGGTATGGCACACAGAGGTCGTTTGAATACACTTATTAATGTGTTTAGAAAATCACCTCGCGATTTATTTAGTGAGTTCGAAGGTAAAGATTTTGAAGATGATGATATTGATGGTGATGTAAAATACCATTTAGGTTTAACACTTCATAAAACCTATCAAAACGGAAAGAGTATAAAAATGAATTTATGCCCAAATCCTTCACATTTAGAAACGGTTAGTGCAGTTGTAGAGGGTATTACACGGGCAAAAATTGATAAAGATTATAAAGGCGATTCGGCTAAAGTATTGCCTATTTTGGTACATGGCGATGCAGCCATAGCTGGTCAAGGTATTGTATATGAAGTGATTCAAATGAGTCAGTTAAATGGCTATAAAACAGGTGGCACCGTTCACATTGTAGTTAATAACCAAATAGGTTTTACTACCAATTATTTAGATGCTAGATCAAGTACATATTGTACCGATGTTGGTAAAGTTACCTTATCGCCAGTATTGCATGTGAATGCAGATGATGCTGAAGCTGTAGTTCATGCAACAGAGATGGCTTTAGAGTTTAGAATGCGTTTTAAACGTGATGTATTCATCGATTTACTCGGATATCGTAAGTATGGTCATAACGAAGGTGATGAGCCTCGTTTTACGCAACCTAACTTGTATAAAAACATCGCAAAACATCAAAATCCTAGAGATATGTATGCGCAGCAATTAATTGACGAAGGTGTTATTGACGATGCATACAAAAAGAAAATCATAGATCATTACAAGGCAAAGCTTGAAGAGGATCACAAGAAGTCAAAACAAGATACTACATCTAAGGTAGTTCCGTTTATGGAACAAACATGGAAAGGATTTGAACGTGCAGGAGTAGATACTATGTTATCTACTACCGATACAACCTATACGAATAAAGGATTGAAACATATTGCCAAGGTAATTTCGACCGTACCTGAGGGTGTGAAGTTTTTGAGAAAAGCCGAGCGTATTTTGGGTGATCGTGCTAAGATGATCGATAACAATGTGTTGGATTGGGGAATGGCAGAAACGCTTGCCTATGGTAGTTTGATGGAAGAAGGTTTTGATATTCGTATGTCTGGTCAAGATGTAGAACGTGGTACGTTTAGTCATCGTCATGCCATTTTAAGAGATGAAATTTCTGAAGAACGTATCAATTTATTGAATACAAACCCTAAGAATAAAGGCGAAATGTACATTTACAATTCGCTACTTTCTGAATATGGTGTATTAGGTTTCGATTATGGCTACGCCATGGCACATCCAAATGCATTGACAATTTGGGAAGCACAATTTGGTGATTTTAGTAATGGAGCACAAATTATGTTCGATCAATACATTTCTGCAGCCGAAGATAAATGGAAGCTTCAAAATGGAATTGTAATATTACTCCCTCATGGGTATGAAGGTCAAGGTTCTGAGCATTCATCAGCACGTATGGAACGTTATTTACAATTGTGTGCTATTGACAATATGATTGTAGCCGATTGTACAACGCCTGCAAATATCTATCATATATTACGCCGACAGATGAAGCGTAATTATAGAAAACCTTTGGTAGTATTTACGCCTAAGAGTTTGTTGCGTCATCCGAAAGCTGTTTCAACACTCGATGATTTAGCGAAAGGTACTTTTCAGGAAGTAATTGATGATACTATCAACCCTGCCAACGTAAAAAAATTAGTATTTTGTACAGGTAAGTTTTATTATGATTTATTGGCTGAGCGTGAAAAATTAGGAAGAGAAGATGTAGCATTAGTGCGTATTGAACAGCTATTCCCATTACATGAAGAGAAATTAAAAGAGGTGATAGCCAACTATAAGAATGCTAAAAAATATGTTTGGGCACAAGAAGAACCTCAAAATATGGGCGCGTGGAGTTATATGTTGCAACGTTTTAATTTGGTAAAACTAGAAGTAGCTTCTAGACCATTTTATGCAGTACCTGCAGCTGGTTCGAGTGCACGTTTTAAGAGAAGACACCAACGAGTTATAGATAAAGTTTTTGAATAGCAAATATCAAAACCCAAATTCTAATGAATTTAAGGACTAGCTTAATGGATTGGAATTTGAAAATAGAAATTAAATAAATTATGGTTTTAGAAATGAAAGTCCCTTCTCCGGGAGAATCAATTACAGAAGTAGAAATCGCAACATGGTTAGTTGAAGATGGTGATTATGTAGAAAAAGATCAGGCTATTGCCGAAGTAGATTCCGATAAGGCAACGTTAGAATTACCAGCAGAAGAAAGTGGAATTATAACGCTAAAAGCGGAAGAGGGTGATGCTGTAAATGTAGGTGCAGTAGTATGTCTTATAGATACTAGTGCAGCGAAACCAGAAGGTGCAGCTCCTGAAAAAAAAGAAAAATCAGCAAGTACTCCTGTAAAAGAAGAGAAACCAGTAGAAACAAAAAAAACGTATGCTAGCGGAACAGCATCGCCAGCAGCTAAAAAAGTATTAGCCGAAAAAGGAATGACTACTTCGCAAGTAAAAGGTACGGGGCGTGATGGTAGAGTGACTAAAGATGATGCGGTTAAGGCTACGCCAAGTATGGGTACGCCAACTTCGGGAGGAGAAAGAGGTAGTGAGCGTAAAAAATTATCAATGCTGCGTCGTAAAGTTGCCGAACGTTTAGTTGCTGTAAAGAATGAGACGGCTATGTTAACTACGTTTAACGAAGTGAACATGCAGCCAATATTCGATTTACGTAAAGATTTTAAAGAGGATTTTAAATCAAAACACGGCGTAAGTTTAGGTTTTATGAGCTTTTTCACAAAAGCCGTGGTAAGAGCGTTGCAATTGTATCCTGATGTGAATTCTATGATTGACGGAGATTTTAAAATTTCGTATGATTTTCAAGATATCTCTATTGCAGTTTCTGGTCCAAAAGGATTGATGGTTCCTGTAATTAGAAATGCTGAAAATTTAAGTTTTAGAGGCGTTGAAACAGAAGTAAAACGTTTAGCAATTAGAGCTAGAGACGGTGAAATTACGATCGATGAAATGACAGGAGGTACATTTACTATTACGAACGGTGGTGTATTTGGTTCAATGCTGTCTACACCAATTATCAATCCGCCACAGAGTGCTATTTTAGGAATGCACAACATTGTAAATAGACCAATGGCAGTTGACGGGCAAGTAGTAATTCAGCCAATCATGTACGTAGCATTATCATATGACCATAGAGTTATTGATGGTCGTGAATCTGTAGGTTTTTTAGTAGCTGTTAAAGAAGCTCTAGAGAATCCAATAGAAATTTTAATGGAAAATGATCCTAAGAAAGCGTTAGAAATGTAATGTTTCTAGTATAAAAAGCAAAGCCCATAACTCTATTTGAATTATGGGCTTTTTTCATTTTAAATGATATTAATCCTCTATTTCTTTTAATATATTTTCTGCCGAATTGGTAATGTTTTTATAGCATCCATAGCCCCATCTCGAGACAAAGATCATTGCTATAGCTACAATAATTATAAAGCTGTATTTCCAAAGACTTCCACCCGTCATAAAAATATCTTTATCACCTATTAATTTAGACGCCACCGGTATAATTGCTAAGAATAAAATGAAGTTGACGTATAAACCTAATTTCTGAATTAACAAGAGCTGCTTTTTTGCCTTTGCAAAACCAACAATACTTTCTTTGTAACTAGCACTACTAATATTAATACTTCTAATAGTTTTAAGTGAACGTAACACAAGTATTGGCAGTGTTAAAAGGTAGCTCAATGTAAAAATTCCGCAAGCCGCCAAATACCATGTGTCTAACTTATTAAAATTCACAAGTATTAAAATTGCCGTTATAAAACAGATAAATGCACCGATGGTTTCATAGGCCGTTATTTTACTGAATTTTTGAGTATATTTTTGTTGCGTCATATCCATAATTAGTGCGTCTGTTAATTTTTTTTGTTGTTCTACTTGTTGGCTCATTTCTTGCCAAAGTGTTTTCATTTCTTCTAGTTCCATTGCCTAACTGTTTATGATGTTAGTTTTTAGTTTCTTTTTTATTCTTGAGAGTCGAGTACCTACATTAGAATTAGAAAATCCAGTTATGTTGGCTATTTCTTCGTAAGACTTTCCTTCTAGAAACAATAAAATCAATCCTTTTTCTATAACATTTAATTGTTTGATTGTTTTATATAATAAATTGAGCTGCTCTTCTATTATAGTATCCTTTTCTTCAATAACATGTAGTAATTCGAAATCTAAATTTACTTGCTGTATTTTCTTTTTACGTTTACCTAAACTAGCAATAGACGTATTCAAGGCAATTCTATACATCCAAGTACTAATTTTTGAATTTCCTTTAAAAGAATCGAAAGATTTCCATAATTGATATACAATTTCTTGATATAAATCTTTTTGATCTTCGGTTGTATCAGTGTAAACGCGGGTTATTTTGTATAGTATCCCTTCGTTTTCTTTGATAATTGCTACAAATGCTGTTTTATCTTGCATTAAAAATTTGGTTACATTCCATTAGTATGAAATGGTTTAAAAAAATCACATAAAAATAGATTTATTTTTATTTAAAGAATTTTTGATAGTGTAAAACCTTAAAATCAAAGGTATTAAAATTCGGAGTCTTATTTTTTTAACCGCTTATAAAGGGCCATACAACGAACAGTTTTATTTGCAGCTCTAGAAAGTGCGGTTAGTGAAACAGTTTTGATGATTCTATTTTCTGTATTGAATTGATGTATACGTGGAACTTCATTCGAAACAATTTCGTAGTTCAAATGATATGCTTTTAAACGCATAAAAAAAGCCCGAACAAAAGTTCGAGCCCTAGTTACTGTATAAAAACTCTAAATTACAATCCAATAACCATAATTGCCGTAATAATTACGGTGTTAACATCTACGTTAGACATAGACATTTATTTAACTGCAAAAGGTTCTTTTTTATTGTTCAACAAATTCAAAAAATTTAGTTAAAGTTTGAATCTATTTTTTATTAAAAACCAATAACAAATGTTGCCGTTATTTTATCGTTATTAATATCTAGTTCAACAGGGTCGGCACCATCAACATTTAAGAAATTATATACATCAGTATTATTTCTATTCTGGTACGCTAAGTCTAACCTCATGCCTCCGTTTAATTTAAAACCTAAACCTAGAGAATAGCCCGAGATATTGTCGGTATCTATAGCATCTTCATACGGACTCTCTTCAAAAGAATATCCACCTCTTAAGCTCACATTGTCAATTCGCCACTCAGCACCAACCTTAAATTGAGAAGTAGCTGTTAAACCATCGTTGAAGTCTTGGTTTTCATCAATAAACTCACTACTTGGTCTTAATTTTATGTTTTTATAATTTTTATAAGAGTAATCAAAACTAATTAAGCCTTCTTTCCCGAAAAGGTAGGCGAAACTACCTGTTACTTTAGAAGGAGTAACTAATGTATAATCAAATAGACTACTAGATGCAATTCCAGACGATGCATCAAGTTCATTGTTAAAGAATAATTCATCGTCATATTGAATAAACTCTTCCGATAATTCGTACCATGTAGGCGATTGGTATGCCAAACCTAAACGTACTTCTTGTGAAGGTTTTGCAATTAATCCTACATTAAAGGCAATTCCGTTACCTGCAGTAAATAATTCTTCTTGTGCTGAAACATCAAAGGTATTTCCGTCATTGTCTTCATTAAATTCTTCGGTAATCGTGTTTTGATAGTAATTTAAATCATACGTTACTATAGAGGCGCCGACATATAATTTCTCACTTGGTTGAGAAGCAAAAGTCAGTACTAATTTTTTATTTGAACCATCCGTATAATTTCTAAAACTCTGTTCGTTAGGAATACCATAAACTACATCGGGATCATAAAAATCGGTAATAGGTGCAAATGAGCTGTTGCCTCTTGCAAACCAACTATTTTCAAAATCTCTTGTGACAGAGTAATTAAATCCGATTGCTATTTTTCTTGTGTTAGAATGACGACTTCCATTAAAAACTAGCACACCGCCAATTTGTGTTAAGTCTAAGTTGTTAGTGCTATTTTCAGTACCAACACCATAAAAATCAGTGAGTACATCAGTATTTGTAACACCAAGAGAGCCACTAAACTGAGTTTTCTTAAATACAGCTAAACCGGCAGGATTACCATCGGCAGCAGATAAATCTCCGCCTAAAGCTCCAAAAGCTCCACTCATGGCATTAAATCGTGCAGTACCATTAATGTCTTCGCTAGTAAATAAAACACCAGCTTGGTTGTAATTTATAACTTGGCCATTAATGACCATGAAGGATAATAATCCTCCTATTAAGAAAAGTAACTTTTTCATAAAATATGTTATTTAATTTTTATCTTCTAATTTGAGCGTTTAGAACCGCTTCTAGAACTACTTCTAGAACTACTTCTTGAAGGTGATGATGATCTAGATGAACTTCTTGATGAAGCACGACTACTACTTCTTGATGGAGAAGATGAGCGTGTATTACTTCTCGAAGGAGAAGATGATCGAGAGTTACTTCTATTACTAGAACTACCTCTAGAGTTGTAATTTCTTGTTTTGTTCGGAGTACTATAATTTCTTCTAGTAGTGCTACTAGATGGTCTTACAGATCTATTAGTGCCAGTTCTAGTAGAAGAATTAGAGTAATTTACTCTTCTTCTTGTAGTAGTTGTTGGACTTGTTCTTCTAACGCCATTACGTGTTGCAGTAGAAACTCTTGAATTATTTCGAGTTGCCGCATAATTTGGAGAAGCATTTGATCTAGTACCTCTGCGTATCATACTACTACTTGAACGTCTTAGTTCATTACTTCTTCTTGCTGAAGAATTTCTATTAATTGTTGACGATCTTCTAACTCCACTTACATTTCTTGCTGAAGAATTTCTATTAATTGTTGATGATCTTCTAGCTGTGTTTACATTTCTATTGCTCGAAGATGCTCTTCTATTTAGAGTAGACCTTCGTGTAGAAGTATTTAGATCTCTATTTACAGTAGATGAGCGTCTATTATAACCGGTACTTCTAGGGTTATTGAAAGCATAACGTCTACCATAGTGCGAGTTAAATCCATTCCCGTAATATCTATTGTTAAATCCAAAACTACCATTTCCATAAAACCCTGGGTAGAAAAAATTACCTGTAAAAGGGTCGTAAAGACCAGTCCAGCCAACGTTTCTGCCCCATCCTAGGCCCCAACCTAGGCCCCAAGAGTTAAAGCCTCCACCCCAACCTATATTCCAGTTGTTATAGCCACCCCAGCCAAAGCCTCCGCCCCAGCCATTGAATGCGTATGGATTGTTCCATCCAAATCCTCTACCAAAACCACCGCCCCAGCCAAAACCAGTATTAATGATTATATCTACATTATCGGTATATTCCCATGGAGAATTACCTTGAGCGTATGTTTCATCCTCATAATATTCATCATCACCATATCCCAAAGAATCAATATCAGTATAAATATCATCATCATTAATGTAATTATATTTTTCTGCTTCACTTTTAAAGTAATCTTCATATTTAGAAGATTCTTGTTGAGGAGCAGTAGCTTGTGTTCTTGCCGTTACTTGTGTTCTTACAGCTCTTGTATCATCAGAAGCATAAATACCATCTTCTTCTTCCGTTGATGTAGTGTCTCTATAAACGATACATGACGTTGTAGAACTTAATACAATTGCTCCTATTAAAAAGAACAAAACTTTTTTTGCGGTGGTGTAATAATTATTTTTCATAATCCAATGGCTTTTTACTCTGTTAAATTACAAATTATAATTAGTTTTGCATTGATTACAATTTGTGAAATATTTAACACAATATTTGTGCCAAACATACAATATGAGTAAAAATTTAACGAAAAGAAGCGAAGATTATTCTAAATGGTATAATGAATTGGTTGTAAAAGCCGATTTAGCTGAAAATTCAGCTGTAAGAGGGTGTATGGTTATTAAACCGTATGGATTTGCGATTTGGGAAAAAATGCAAGCTGAATTAGATAGAATGTTTAAAGAAACGGGTCATGAAAATGCTTATTTCCCATTGTTTATCCCGAAGTCTTATTTTAGTAAAGAGGCTAGTCATGTTGATGGTTTTGCAAAAGAATGTGCTGTTGTAACACATTATAGATTAAAAAATGCTGAGGATGGGAGCGGAGTTATAGTTGACCCTGATGCTAAATTAGAAGAAGAATTAATTGTAAGACCAACTTCTGAAACCATTATTTGGGATACCTATCGTAAATGGGTACAATCATATAGAGATTTACCTTTATTAATAAATCAATGGGCTAATGTGGTGCGTTGGGAAATGCGTACACGATTATTTTTGAGAACATCAGAATTTCTTTGGCAGGAAGGTCATACTGCGCATGCTACAAAAGATGAAGCTGTCGCTGAAGCGGAACAAATGCAACGAGTTTATGCTGATTTTGCAGAGAACTTTATGGCAATGCCAGTTATAAAAGGTACAAAAACAGAAAGTGAGCGTTTTGCCGGTGCATTAGAAACCTATACTATTGAAGCATTGATGCAAGATGGAAAAGCATTGCAAGCGGGTACTTCACATTTTTTAGGTCAGAATTTTGCAAAAGCATTTGATGTGAAATTCACCTCCAAAGAAGGAAAGCAAGAATACGTTTGGGCAACATCATGGGGTGTTTCTACACGTTTGATGGGAGCATTGGTAATGACACATTCTGATGATAAAGGATTAGTATTACCTCCAAATCTCGCACCGATACAAGTGGTTATTGTACCTATATATAAAGGAGAAGAGCAACTCGCTACTATTTCTGCGAAAGTAAAAGAAATAGTAACAGCTTTAAGAGCACAAGGAATTTCTGTAAAATTTGATAACCGAGATACACATAAACCTGGTTGGAAATTTGCTGAATACGAATTAAAAGGTGTGCCATTGAGAATAGCAATGGGTCCACGTGATTTAGAAAATGGGACGGTAGAATTAGCAAGACGAGATACCTTAAGCAAAGAAGTAGTAGATCAAGATGTTTTGGTAGAAACTATTGATAAGTTGTTAAAAGAGATACAAAGTAGTTTATATGCAAAAGCATTAAATTATAGAAATGAACATATCACTGAAGTAGATTCTTTTGATGAATTTAAAGAAGTGTTGAAGGTAAAAGGAGGTTTTGTGTCTGCTCATTGGGATGGTACAGAGGCTACAGAAGATAAAATTAAAGAAATTACCAAGGCAACTATTAGATGTATACCTATAGATGCCGAAAATGAAGACGGATTTTGTGTTTTTTCAGGTGAAAAATCTAATAAAAGAGTCCTTTTTGCAAAAGCATATTAATTTTTTTTAAAAAGTGCTTGCAGGGTTGTAAAAATGTTTTATTTTTGCACTCGCTTTATAAAGCAAAAGTTAATTAATGGTCCGTTCGTCTAGGGGTTAGGACGCCAGGTTTTCATCCTGGTAACAGGGGTTCGATTCCCCTACGGACTACAAATAAAGTGTTATTTTGTGGATTTGTTTATGCGTTTAAATATACGCCATAGAAATAAATGATAAACAAATAAACAAATAAACAATTAAAACAAGTAGATAATGGCAAATCATAAGTCGGCATTAAAGAGAATTAGAAGTAACGAAACGAAACGTTTAAGAAACAAGTTTCAACACAAAACAACGAGAAATGCTATTAAAGCATTACGTGCAAGTGAAAAGAAGAAAGATGCAGAAGCTCAACTTCCTTTAGTAATTGGAATGATTGATAAATTAGCTAAGAATAGTATTATACATGATAATAAAGCTGCTAATTTAAAATCTAAATTAACAAAATTTGTTGCTGCACTTTAATTTTTAAAGTCAAAATAATATAAAGGCTGTCTGAAAAGACAGCCTTTTTTTGTTTTTAACTATTTTTTATACTAGGAGTTTGAAAGCTTTAATTGTTATATACAAAAAGCTGATGTTATGAATAAACATATCAAACAAGAGTATACTTATGTTCTTTTTGGAAAAGAAGCAGTTGATTTATACAATATATCTTTAAAGTTGTTACTGTCATCGACTACTTATGTTTCGTATAAAGCGGCAGCTTACAACGATGTGAAGCGATTTATGATAGAACAAAAAAAATGGGATAAATTCATTGAAATCCCCGAAAGCGATTATTTACATTTAAAAAAGCATGCTTTTAAATCTCCACTGTTAGACGATACACTTTCAAGAAAAAAGAAGCGGTTCTCTATTTTAAATTTATTTAAATAATGAATTAGATAACTGTGTTACCAAACGTAGGTGCGATCGGCATCTAGTCTAATAAAAATGAAGAGTAGCATCGTAAATCCCCATAATGAAGATCCTCCATAACTAAAAAAGGGCAGAGGAATACCTATAGTAGGTAATAAGCCAATTACCATTCCTATATTTATCATAAAGTGAAAAAAGAAAATAATAGCCGTTGCATAACCAAATATTCGGCTAAAAGATGACTTTTGTCGCTCGGCTAATGTCAATATTCGAATGATAAACGCTGTAAATATCAAAATGACGGCAGTAGTTCCTAAAAAGCCCCATTCTTCTCCCACAGTACTAAAAATATAATCAGTGTGTTGCTCGGGCACAAACTTTCCCTGTGTTCTATCTCCTTCTAAAAAACCTTTTCCGGTTAAACCACCTGAACCAATAGTAATCATAGATTGATCGGTATTATACCCTATACCTTGCGTATCGGCAGTTTTACCTAATAATATATTGAATCTATCTTGGTGTCTTTTTTCAAAAACATTGTTGTAGACATAGTCTACACTCACTATAAATAAACCTACTACTACATAAATAGCTATGACTTTGGGCCAATCTCTTTTTATGACTATGTTATGACTTCTAATTAGATAAATAAAAAATAGCGCAATTAAACTGAAAATTATAAGGATGGTAAATTTGAGTCCGATAGCTAATGTAAACACAAATAGAAATATGGCTGCAAGACCAATTAAAATATAAAAAGTTGGTAGACCTTCTCGATACATAACAAATATTAAAGCTATATATATCAACGCCGAACCAGCATCTGGTTGCAGTGTAATTAGTATTGCTGGAAGTAGTAATATTGCAAAAGCATTTAATTGCGATTTTAAGTTACTTAAGTCTCTGTTAGGTTCCGATAAAAAATTTGCTAATGCTAGGGCAGTACCTACTTTTGCAAATTCTGACGGTTGTAATGTAAAACTACCAATACTATACCATGAAGTAGCTCCGTTTATGGTTGTTCCGAAAAGGAATAAACCAATTAGACTCAATAATGTAATAATGTATATAACGCCCGAAAAACGTTCATAGAATTTAGAGTCTATAGAAATGAGAATAATAGCGAGTATAAAACCAAAACCTATTTTCTGAATATGTTTACCATATAATGTAGAAAAGTCTAAGATTTCGGTATTTGTAGGCGAAACAGTGGCGGCATAAATACTCACCCAGCCCATTAGTACAAGGGCAAGATAAAGTAAGATTAATACCCAATCGATACCTACTAATATATTATTCTCCCTTTTGCGCAAGTTGCTGTTCTTTTAAATATTCTTCTCTTGCTGCGATTTCTATGGCTAGTTGTTCATCATATTCTTCTTGCAGACTACCTTCAAACATACGTTTTTCTAGCCAAGGTCTACTAGTTTCACCTTTTAAATATTTTTCAATCATTAAAGTTGCTATAGGACCAGCCCAACGGGAGCCCCAATACCCATTTTCAACAAAAACAGCAATAGCAATTTTTGGATTGTCTACAGGAGCAAACGCTATAAATACAGAGTGATCTTTAAATTGAAATCGTTTACCATTAAAACTTGCGAAATTTTCGGCAGTACCTGTTTTGCCACCCATTTCTATACCTTTCACTCTAGAACCCATAGCAGTCCCTTTTTCAAACACATTGAACATTCCTTCAACAACAGGCTCAAAATGTTTGGGGTCTATGGTTGTATGCTTTGGCATTGTATATTCTTCTATATCTATAGGGTTATTATCTATTCTTTTTAAGATATGTGGTGTAAAATAATACCCTCTATTGGCAATTATAGCAGTCATGTTTGCTAATTGAATAGGAGTTGTTAATATTTCACCTTGCCCAATTGCATTCGAAATAATAGTTGATGCTCTCCAACTTCCCGCAGGATAATATCTATTATAAAGTTTAGAATCAGGTATTAGTCCTTTTTGTCCAGCAGGTAAGTCATATCCTAAGTAATTGCCCAAGCCAAAACTTTTGGCATGTTTACTCCAAACATCAACTCCTTTTGCTGCTTTTCCATATTTTTCTATGGTACGTCTATATACATTGGCAAAATATGAATTACATGATTTATAGATTCCTTTATCTAGTTTTACAGGTGTACCATACATACCGCAATGACAGCCCATAAAGCTTTTAGCTGATCTTCCATATTTATAGCCGCCGTAACAATAAAAATGAGTCTCAGGTGTAATAACCTCTTCTTGTAATCCGATAAGCGCATTGATAATTTTAAAAGGAGAACCTGGAGGATATTGTGCAGATAAACCTCTATCGAATGTGGGCTTATTAATAGTGTCTCCAAACAGTTTAGTAGAGTTTACCGTTCTCTTTCTTCCTACCATCATATTAGGATCGTAAGTTGGCATCGAAACAAGGGATAAAATTTCTCCAGTAGCGGGCTCAATAGCTACAATACCGCCACGTTTATTCGCCATTAATTGCTCACCATATTGTTGTAATTTAGTGTCTATTGTTAAGGTAAGATCTTTTCCTATAGTGGGCAATGTGTCGTATATTCCTTCTTTATAAGGACCAATTTCTTTGTTAAACCTATTCTTTTGAATAAATTTCACCCCTTTTATACCTCTTAGTAATTCTTCATATTGTTTTTCTATACCATCTTTACCAATTATTTCACCTAGTTGATAGTACGTATTTTCTTTCAGAAATGTTTCATTTACTTCTCCCAAGTACCCTAAAAGGTTTGGCGCACTGTGTATAGGATATTCTCTTAACAACCTTTTTAGAATATAAAAACCTTTGTATTTATACATTTTCTCTTGGAGGTATGCATAATTATCTTTTGAAAGTTGTGTCAAAAAAACAGAAGGAATTCTTGGAGAATATTTTTTAGCTCTTTGGTATTTTTTAATAAAATCTTCTTTTGTAATTTTAAGTAAACTACAAAATTCTAAAGTATCTAATTCTTGTACATCACGTGGAATGATCATGATGTCATAAGAGGGTTGATTTGCTACAAGTAGTATACCGTTTCTGTCATAAATATAACCTCTTTGTGGATAATCATATTTAATAGCTACAGCTGAATTATTTAATGGAGAGCTTCGATATGTCTCATCTAATACTTGTAGATAAAATAGGCGTAGTATAAATAATATGCTGATTCCAATGATTGAAAAATATGCCCAATATTTACGTTCCATTTTATTTTTTTCTGGTTAACAAGATAAGGCTAAATATTGTTAAAATAATGGTAAAAATACTCGTATATATAGTTCTGGAGAGTATAATGCCAATGTCAGAAAATTTAAAATATTCTAAAGTAAATACAATTAGACTGTGAATAAATGCTAAGATAGAAACATAGGATAGCATTTTTAAAAAAGGTTGTTTGGTTATATTAAAAACCACAAAATCTAGTTCAGTTTTTCTTAAAACCCCTTTCAGTATAGGAAGACGAATGTATGCAATGAATAAGGTGGCTGCAGCATTCGTACCACCAGAGTTTAAGAAAATGTCTATTAATAAGCCTAGTAAAAAGGCTAACAATAAAAACGGCCCTCGCTCTTTTCTTAACGGATACATAATGACAAACAAGATATACAAGAAAGGGTCTATATATCCAAATAAATTAATATTGTTTAGTAGAATGACCTGTAGTAAGAATAGACCAATAAATAAGACGATATTTTGAAGAATGTTATTAGTCATCTATGGTCGTTTCTTGTAGTTCTTCAATCTCTTTTTTATCGATACTTACAATAATATATACGGGCCCTATGGCGCTCATGTCATTAAATAATTTAACATCAATATAGCTGTAATTGTTATTTTTAACTTTAAAATCATTAATAGTTCCTACTGGAATCCCTTCAGGAAAAATAACCGATTTTCCTCCAGTTATCAAGGTATCTCCTAGCTTAATATTTGCTTGAATTGGTAAATCGACTAACTGTAGTACATTATAATCTTTACCATCCCATTCTAAAGTTCCGAAATGAGGGCTATTAGAAAGCTTTACATTGATTTTTGAATTTTCATTTAAAATAGATAATACGGTGGTATACTTATCTGAAATGTTTTTTGTAATTCCAATGATTCCCTTACTGTTAGCAACTGCCATTTCTGTTTTAATACCATGTCTAGTACCTCTATCTATTGTTAAGTAGTTGAATTTTCTTTGGTATTGATTGTCGATTACTTTGGCAGAAGAATATGAGTATTTTTGAAAATATTTAGTAGTATCTATCGCGTCAATTATAGTGCCTGTATCACTTTTTAACTCTTGAGATAGAATATTTTTTAGATGAGAATTCTCATCTAAAAGTTGTTTATTACTCTCTCTTAGAGTTTTATATTCTTTGAATCGATTGACTCTTTTATAGATACCTCCAGAAAGAAAATTAGCAGAATTACTAAATTTACTATTGTGATAAGAATGACTTTGAATTGTAAATGAAATAGCAATTATTTCTAACAACAAAAAGAACAAAAAGTATTTGTACTTAATTATAAAATTTACAATTTGTTGCATAAAAAGAAAGTGGATTTACTATTTCATCAATACACTTTTGTATTTTTCTAGGTCTTTTAGTGCGATACCAGTACCTCTTACAACAGCTCTTAAAGGGTCTTCGGCTACGTAAACAGGAAGATCCGTTTTTCTTGATAAACGTTTATCTAAACCTCTTAACATAGAACCACCACCAGCTAAATAAATACCTGTATTATATATATCTGCGGCTAATTCTGGAGGTGTTTGAGATAGCGTTTCCATTACAGCATCTTCGATACGCAAAATAGACTTGTCTAGTGCTTTTGCTATTTCTCGATATGATATTTTTATCTGCTTAGGTTTACCACTCAACAAATCTCTACCTTGTACCAAAATATCTTCTGGAGCTTCATCAATTTCTTCGGTGGCTGCACCAACATCTATTTTAATTTTTTCTGCAGTGGCCTCTCCAACATATAAATTATGTTGAGTACGCATATAATAAGCGATGTCGTTTGTAAATACATCACCTGCAACTTTTATAGATTTATCACAAACGATACCTCCTAAGGCTATAACAGCAATTTCAGTAGTACCGCCACCTATATCTATAATCATGTTTCCTTTTGGTTGCATTATATCGATACCTATACCAATAGAAGCAGCCATAGGCTCATGAATCAAATAAATATCTTTTGCATTCATGTGTTCGGCAGAATCACGCACAGCGCGTTTTTCAACTTCGGTAATACCAGAAGGAATACAAATCACCATCCGTAAAGAAGGTGGAAAGAAAAATCGTTTTTTTATGGAAGGAATTTGCTTTATAAATTCCTTAATCATTTGCTCTGATGCCTGAAAATCTGCAATTACACCATCTTTTAGAGGTCTAATTGTTTTGATATTCTCATGCGTTTTACCTTGCATAAGATTGGCTTTTTTACCAATAGCAATAATTTTACCAGTTGTACGATCTCGGGCTACAATTGACGGACTATCAATTACAACTTTACCATTATGTATGATAAGTGTGTTGGCAGTACCTAAGTCAATCGCAACGTCTTCGGTCATGAAGTCGAAAAATCCCATAGAGTTATTTAATTTGGGTTAGATTGTTTTGCGAATTTGCCAAAGTTAATAAAATTAATGTTTAAAATGACGTGTACCTGTAAATACCATCGACATTTTATTTTCATTGCAATAATCTATAGATAATTGGTCTTTAATAGAGCCGCCTGGTTGGATCACAGCATTGATGCCTGCTTGCTTCGCAATTTCGACACAATCAGGAAACGGGAAGAAGGCATCACTAGCCATTACCGCTCCGTTTAAATCAAACTTAAAATTATTGGCTTTAGTTATAGCTTGGTTTAAAGCATCTACACGCGAAGTTTGTCCTGTACCACTTGCAAACAGCTGTTTGTTCTTGGCTAAAACAATAGTGTTAGACTTCGTATGTTTACAAATTTTAGAAGCGAAAATAAGATCTTCAATGTCACCAGTGGTAGGTGCTAAATTTGTAGCTGTTTTTAAATCTTCTAATGCGTCTGTTTTTGTATCTCTATCTTGCACTAAAGCACCGTTTAAACAACTTCTTGTTATAGTTTGTGGTAGTTTAATATCTTTAAGAATTAAGATGATTCGGTTTTTCTTTCCTTGTAAAATAGTTAAGGCTTCATCGTCGTATGAAGGAGCAATTACAACTTCACAGAACAGTTTATGAATTTCTTCGGCAGTTGCTACATCGATTGTTTTGTTTGATATTAAAACACCCCCAAAAGCAGATTGTGGGTCGCCTGCCAAGGCATCAACATATGCTTGGTGTAACGAATTCCGTTGCGCTAAGCCACAAGCATTATTATGCTTTAAAATGGCGAAAGTAGGAGCGTCATTTTTAAATTCTTTCATTAATGTTACAGCAGCATCTACATCTAGTAAATTATTATAGCTTAATTCTTTGCCATGCAATTTTGTGAATATCTCATCAAAATCACCAAAGAAAAATCCTTTTTGGTGTGGGTTTTCACCATAGCGTAATACCTTGCCATTCGTTTCACTTATTTTTAGTGAAGCAATACTATTGTCTGCATTAAAATAATTAAAAATAGCAGTGTCATAATGCGAAGAAACATTAAAAGATTTTGCTGCAAAATTTTTGCGTTGATCTAAAGTAGTTTCACCATCATTTTCGGTGATGATATCTAAAAACTCGCTGTATTGTTCCATTGAAGAAACACAAATTACATCTTTAAAATTTTTTGCTGCAGCGCGGATTAATGAGATGCCGCCAATATCTATCTTTTCAACAATATCTTGTTCGGGAGCTCTTGAGGCTACTGTTTTTTCGAAAGGGTAAAGGTCTACAATGACAATATCTAGTTCAGGAATATCATATTCAGTAATTTGAGAAGCATCACTTTCGTTTTCACGTCTGGTTAAAATACCACCAAAAACTTTTGGGTGTAATGTTTTTACTCTTCCGCCAAGAATTGAAGGGTATGAAGTTAAATCTTCAACAGGCACGACATTTATACCTAATTCTTTGATGAATTTTTCGGTGCCGCCAGTAGAATAAATAGTAATACCTAATTCATTTAATTTTTGTGCTATTGGTGCTAAACCGTCTTTATGGAATACTGAAATTAATGCTGATTTCGCTTTTTTAATAGTGCTCATTTGTTGTTGCTGTGTTTCCCACAAAGCTACTAAAACAACATGCTTCTAACAATAAAAAGAAAGGTATTATTAATGAACATTTTATCAACAGTTGTAACTGCCTTATACGAACCTATATTTATGAATATTGGCAACGTTATTACATACAAATTCTAAAAGTGTTGTATCTTTTTCGGTAAACGGATTTAAGGTGTGAGAATCGATATCTATCTGACCAATATTTTCATCGTTTACCAAAATTGGAATCACAATTTCGCTCTTTACTTTCAAACCACATGAAATATAATTGTCTTGCTCTGAAACATCTTGTACTACAAAATTTTCATTACTAACGGCTACTTGCCCACAGATACCTTTCCCGAAAGGAATAATAGTATGATTAGTAGGTTCACCAGCAAATTGTGCTAATTTTAATTCTTCTTTGTTACCATTTTTGAAGTAAAACCCCACCCAATCATAATATTCTATATGCTGTTTTAAAAAATCACAAATAAGTTGTAACTTTTCTGTGTAGGTACTATCGTTATCTATTATAGTACTAATTCTTTGCTTGTGTTCTTCTAAGTGCATTTGCAATACCTAAATTTGAGTGTATTAATTGTCGCACAAATTTAAATTACTTACATTTGAAACGAGCATTAAAGTTACATAATTATCAAAAATTAAATAGTTGAAAAAGAGAAAAACGATTATAAATTTTTTAGTAAAATTTTTTGCTGCCTATTTTGTTTTATTAGGCATTTATTCTATTTATATAAAACAAACGCAACAAAAATCGCCTGTTTTTTCTTGCTCGCCAATTACCAAAACAGTTGCGCAGCATACAGAATATGTAGCACGGCTACTAGGGTATCCAACAAGTATCCAACAAAGCAGCGATGAATTATCAATTATTTTTTTTGTAGGAGACGTATACGCTGTCCCAATAGTAGAGGGCTGTAATTCAATAAGCGTTGTTATTTTATTTTTATCGTTTATTATCGCTTTCGCTGGAAGCCTAAAAGCAACCATTATCTTTGGAATTGTAGGAAGTCTTGCTATCTATTTTATTAATATTTTGAGAATTTTAGCTTTGAGTAAATTAATGTACTTGTATCCTGAATATCAAGATATATTGCATAATTTGTTTTTCCCTGCTATAATTTATGGAACTGTTTTTATATTATGGCTTATTTGGGTAAATAGGTTTTCATATTTAAAAAAATCTAGATGAAAAAGAGAGTCAAAATACCAATACTAATTTTTTTATTTGGACTCCTAGTTTTAGTCCGAGCATTTGGCGTCGATATTTTTTATGACCCATTTATCGACTACTTTAAAGAAGCTTATTTAGACCAACCAATTCCTGATTACAGTACTTTTAAGCTTTGGATACATATCTTTTTCAGGTATTTGATTAATACAGTTATATCATTGATTATAATATATGTTGCTTTTCAAAAAAAGGGTTTGGTACGGTTTTCTATTAAATTTTATACGGCAGCTTTTATTGTATTAGGAATCTTCTATTTTGTGCTATTACAATTTGAAATGATAAACGGTCATCTTTTTACTTTTTATGTACGCCGTTTCTTAATTCACCCAGTTTTTGTCCTTATTTTATTGCCAGCGTTTTATTATCAAAAAAAGCTAGTTAGGGCTCGATAATTTGTAATTTTGACAGGTAGTTTTTGGCAACTACTATTAAAATTATAAAAATGACACATACATATACAATACAAGGAATGACTTGCAACGGTTGTAGAACCGATGTTGAAAATAAACTCAATCAAATCGGTGGTATATTAAAAGCAGATGTGAATTTAGATGAAGAGGAGGCGGTAATAGAAATGAATAAGCACATTTCAATACTAGAATTACAAAATAGCTTACCTTCAAAATACAACATCATAGAAAAAGCAAGTAAAAATTCAACTGTGATTACCCATGAAAAATCTGAGTTACAACAGCTATTTCCTTTGTTTTTAATTTTTGCATACATAACAGTTGCAGCTGTTTTACTAAATTACAAAACACAAGGTGTATCTGGTTTTATGCTAGATTTTATGGGCTTATTCTATGTGGTATTTAGCTTTTTTAAATTGTTAGATTTAAAAGGGTTTCCAGATTCATTTAGAATGTATGATCCTATTGCGAAAAAGGTTCCACTTTACGGATGGATATACCCTTTTATTGAATTAGGTTTAGGGTTACTTTTTTTAATGCGAATTCAACTAATACCAGCATTAATTGTAACCATTATCATATTAGGAATCACAACAATAGGTGTTACTAAAATCTTATTAGATAAAAAAAGTATTCAATGTGCCTGTTTAGGTACAGCCTTAAAATTACCAATGACGAAGGCAACATTTATTGAAAATTCCGTTATGTTAGTGATGGCTGTAGTTATGCTAATACAACTGTTTAATAATTAACGTTTTGTTTAGGTTTCAATTCATTAAATCTATTAATTTTACAATGTGAAAAAAGCTTTTCTAAATATAACATCAATATTCTTAGCAGTACTAGTGTTGTTTTCAACATTTTCATTTACAGTTGAAAAACATCTTTGTGGTGGAGAAATAGCTGATTATTCTTTTGTGGGAAATCTTGAAAGGTGTGAAATGGTTAATCTTGACCATAACACCCCAGAAACATCTTTAAATAAAATTCCTTGCTGTCAAGATATTGTTGAAACTATTGACAGTTCTAATGATGAACTTACTGTTGTAAAAGAATTAGCTATAGAACAAATACAATTTGTTGCAGCTTTTGTTTATACTTATATGAACCATTTTGAAGGTTTAGACCAGCATGTTATTCCATTTAAGGATTACTTACCTCCACTGATAACAAAAGACATATCAGTTATCTACGACACTTTCCTAATTTGATATTTTAAAAATTACCTCAATTCGAGAACTCTTGCATAGCAAAAGTGTTTTGAAAATAAGTAAATTTTAAAAAGTCAAACACATGAAAAATATATTAAAAATCATAATAATTTTAGTTCCATTGTTAGCTTCTTCACAAGAAATTGTGAAAGGGATGGCAATGATGAAAACTAAAGATGGTAAGGTTTCAGGATTACCTGGCGCAACTGTCTATTGGTTAGGAACTGAAGTTGGTACCACTACAAACGACAAAGGTTGGTTCACAATAAAATACAAACCAGAATACAAGAAGTTGGTATTTAGTTTTGTAGGTTATAGGACTGATACGGTTACAGTTAATGATCCTAGAGAGATTCATCATTTTATGAAAGAAGAAGGAGCGTTAGATGAGGTTAAAATTGACGGGAAAAAGAAGAAAACGGCAGTTTCATATTTGCAATCTGCAAATATAATAACCATAAATGAAGGGGAATTACTAAAAGCAGCTTGCTGTAATTTATCAGAAAGTTTTGAAACAAACCCCTCCATAGATGTCAATTTTTCAGATGCTTTAACAGGAACAAAGCAAATTAAATTATTGGGTTTAACAAGCCCTTATATTTTGATTGCTCAAGAAAACATTCCTTCTGTTCGAGGAGCATCTCAGGCATACGGATTGACGTTTACACCAGGAACGTGGATACAAAGTATACAAATAACGAAAGGAGCTGGCTCAGTAGTAAATGGTTATGAAAGTATAGCGGGTCAAATAAATACTGAATTAAAAAAGCCCTTTAATGATGATAAATTTTTCTTAAATGCTTATTCATCCCTTAACGGAAGGTTAGAATTGAATACGCAATTCAGCCAAAAAGTATCTGATAAATGGAATACTAGCTTGTTTATTCATGGTAATTTACGTTCTGCAGAAATAGATAATAACAATGATAATTTTTTAGATATTCCGTTAGCTAAACAAATAAATATTATGAACCGTTGGCAATTTACAGACGCTAAAATAGGGTTGGTTAGTTTTATGAATGTTCGATATTTAAAAGATGATAAACAAACAGGTGAATTAGATTTTGACCCAGATATAGACCGTTTTACGACAAATAGTTTTGGTTCCGAAATAAATACTGAGCGTTTTGATGCTTCTGCTAAGGTTGGTTATGTTTTTCCAGAAACACCTTATAAAACTGTTGGCTTTCAAGCTGCGTATAGTATGCATGACCAAGATTCTTATTTTGGTTTTAATGAATACGCTATCAATCATAAAAGTGTGTATTCTAATGCTATTTTCAACTCTATTTTAGGGAGTACGTTGCACAAATATAAAACAGGACTTAGCTTCACCTATGATAATTATGAAGAATCTATAAATTCGACTGATTTTAGCAGAAATGAGAATTCAGTCGGTGGCTTTTTTGAGTATTCATATGATAATTTAGATAATTTTAGTTTGATTGCTGGGCTGCGTTTAGACGCGCATAACCTGTTGGGTACATTTGTAACACCTCGATTGCATATTCGATATGCGCCTTGGGAGAAAAGTGCTTTACGAGCTTCTATTGGTAGAGGTAAACGTAGTGCTAATATTTTTGCTGAGAATCAACGTTTGTTTGGTTCATCTAGGCAACTAAGTATTTTAAATACTGATGGCAAAATTTATGGCTTGAATCCGGAAATTGCTTGGAATTATGGTGTTAGCTTTTTACAAGGTTTTAATTTATTGGGAAAAAAAGCAGATTTAACCTTAGATTTTTATAGTACTTCTTTTGAAAATCAAGTAGTAGTAGATGTAGATCAGAGTCCGCAACAAGTGTTGTTTTATAATTTAGAAGGAGAATCGTATTCAAACAATTTTCAGGCTCAATTAAATTATCAACTAGCTGAGAACTTAGAAGTTCGTTTCGCCTATAAATATTATGATGTGAAAACAGATTATCTAAAAGGAAAATTACAGAAACCTTTATTACCAGAACATCGTTTTTTCGCAAATATATCATACGAAACGACTAAGAAGACTAATGGCGCACAATGGCGATTCGATTACACATTCAATTGGTTAGGGGAGCAGCGTTTGCCTTTTACAGGTTCAAATCCAATTCAATATCAATTACCTGAGTATTCAGAAAGTTATAGTTTAATGAATGCGCAAGTTGCCAAGGTTTTTTCCGACAAATTTGAAATCTATGTTGGTGGAGAGAATTTAACAGGCTATACTCAAGAAAATCCTATCTTAGCAGCTGATAATCCTTTTGGGCCAAATTTTGATAGTAGTATTGTGTATGCGCCAATTTTAGGAAACATGTATTATGCGGGATTACGTTTTAAAATTAAGTAATACTCATTCCCATGAAAGCTTGTGCTCAACTTGATTGGGTATGGAACCTATTTAGTAAATCGAAGTTTAATTAAAAAGATACTCGCCTTCGCGAGCATAAACATGAAAAGATTAATTTTAGTACTAGTTATAATTTTTAGTTGTACGCTTTCCGCGGAAGCGCAAAAAATTTCTAAAACATCGAAAGTGAAGTTTGAAGTAGATGGCGTATGTGTGATGTGTAAAGAACGAATTGAAAAAGCAGCAGCTTTAACAAAGGGTGTAAAATTTGCTGTTTGGGACGTAAATACAAAAGAATTGTATTGTATTTATAACAATAAAAAGACTTCTACGTTAAAAATAAAGGAGGCATTAGCAGCTGTTGGTCATGATTCTAAAGAAGTTAAGGCCACAGATGAGGTGTATTCCAAATTAGATACTTGCTGTCTTTACAGAGATGATGAGCTCAAAAAACATTAATAACTCTAAATTAAAGTAAAATGAAAAAAGTAATTTTAATGGTAGCTATGGTTGCCTTGGTATCTTTTACAGTAACATCATGTAAAAAAGATAAAGCTGAAGATGTGAAAATTGAAACTGAAGTTGTAGATGAAGCAAAACAAGAAGCACAAGAAGTATTGGCTTCTAATGATGTATTACATCAGTGCCCAATGGATTGCGAAAAGGGCAAAAGTTATACTGAGGCTGGAAAATGTCCAGTTTGTAAAATGGACTTAAAAGAAAAGAAAGTTGATGTAGAAGAAGATGCTGGAGAACCTAAAGATTCTGTTCAGTAAATTCAACGTCTTAATAGTCGTCAACATAAGGTAATTGAATATCAATTGAATCCTGTGAAGTTAGCTTTACAGGATTTTTTATTTCTAAAAAATACCAAAAAAAAACCGCTAGTAAAAAGACTAGCGGTTTTTTAATTTATCTATGGCGATTCACCATTACATCATACCTGGCATTCCACCACCCAT
>RCNE010000363.1_pt1 | contig 24609 bp, 24 predicted proteins | sample 2041361 | NCBI WGS metagenome assembly RCNE01 (sample SAMN09708229, study PRJNA481090) | Marine sediment metagenome, whole genome shotgun sequencing project. | reverse complement strand
CCAACCATCGAGTTCTTCTCAACCGTGGTTGCCCTGACTCGATGGATCTTCGGTGCGGAGATGAACGTGCAAATTCCACCGAACCTGACCGACGAGTTCGGCATCTACCTCGATGCCGGTATCAACGATTGGGGCGGCGTCTCGCCACTGACGATCGACTGGGTGAATCCCGAGGCACCGTGGCCCCGCCTCGACCGACTGCGCTCCGTCACGGAGGACGCCGGCTTCGATCTCCGACCACGTCTGCCGGTCTACCCAGAGTTCGTGAACGACCGATGGATCGATCCGACTCTTCTGCGCAAGCTCGTCGGGAGAGCGGACGGTGAGGCGTACGCTGTGGTCGAGGAGAAGGCGACTACATGACGATGATCACGTTTGTTCGGATGCGACCTGTCGAGTCCATCATGGATCGATGGGCAGAGAGCAGGCGCCGTGAGGGTGCAACCACCGTCGAAGTCGAGGCCCTCACCGAAGCGGACTGTCTTGCGTCGTTCTCTGCGGGTCTCATGCCGGTAGCCGGCGATGATGGAGAGGCATGCGCTCCGGCCCATGTCGTCAGTCCGAATCGGGCCCTCGCCCTCGGCAAGGGCGGTGTGCCCGGATGGCAGCTGACGCTCGTCGCGGGCGACAACCGGGCAGCCACGATCGATGCGCTCGCCCGAACGCAGGCGGCGTTCTTACGGGTGGGACGGAGCGATGTTGCCATCGGATCCCAGATAGCGGAGCTTCCCGGGGTGAACCCGAGGGTCTCCGTCTTCGTCGACAGTGCCGAAGAAGCTCTGGCAGCAGTTGAGGGCGGAGCGACAGATTTGCTCTTGCGTGGGTGGAACTCGGAGACGATCGGCCGACTTCGCGACATGCTTCCGTTCCCGCTTGTCGAGCGAACCGCGTTTCCGATCGAGGTGACCGTCGACGAGGCGCGGGATCACCTCACTGGTGACGCCTTCAAGGCGTATCTCGATCTTGTCGACGCCTCCGGCATCGTCCGTCCCCGCACGGATTGGGCTCCAGGGAAGGACCTTCCTGCACCGAACCCGCCCGGGAGGTTTTCCGCTCAGTGGAACGATGACGCGTGGGCCAGCGAACCGCACAAGGGCGGGGGAGACGCTATTCGCGGCGAGTTGCGCCGCATCCTCGACCGATCACTCGAGGGACATCGCCCCAGCCGTGACGAGATCCAACGTCTCTTCGAAGCCCGTGGCGCCGAGGTCGACGCGATCGCATCGGTTGCCGACATCCTTCGGCAGCACGCCAACGGTGAGACGGTCTCCTTCGTCGTGAACCGGAACATCAATTACACGAACCAGTGCACGTACAAGTGCGGGTTCTGCGCCTTCTCCAAGGGACCCAGATCGCTGAACCTGCGTGAAGACCCCTACCTCCTGACCATTCCGCACGTCGTCGAACGTGCCGTCGAAGCGTGGAATCGCGGTGCGACCGAAGTTTGTCTTCAAGGCGGGATCCACCCCGACTTCACCGGAGAGTTCTACATCACCGTCCTTGCAGCGATCAAAGCAGAGGTCCCTGGCATGCACGTGCACGGGTTCACCCCGCTCGAGGTGTGGCAAGGAGCTGAGACGTTGGGGATCCCGGTTCGAGAGTTCCTCACGATGCTTCGCGACGCTGGACTCGGAACGCTGCCCGGCACCGCCGCAGAGATCCTCGATGACCGCGTCCGGGAGTTCCTCTGCCCGGACAAGATCCGGACGGCGCAGTGGGCCGACGTGATGATGACCGCTCACGGGCTCGGGCTCCGATCGACGGCGACGATGATGTTCGGACACATCGATGACCCGGCAGCCTGGGCGAACCACTTTGAGACGCTCCGCATCATCCAGAGAGCCACCGGCGGGTTCACCGAATTCGTTCCGCTGCCGTTCGTTCACATGGGCGCACCGATCTACCTTCGTGGATCGGCCAGGCCCGGTCCTACCTGGGATGAGGTCGTGCTCGTCCACTCGGTGGCGCGGATCGCATTCGACGGTCTCATCAACAACATTCAGGCTTCGTGGGTGAAGCTCGGATTGGAAGCCGGCCTGACCCTTCTCTCTGCAGGGGCGAATGACCTCGGTGGCACGCTGATGGATGAGTACATCTCGGCGGCAGCGGGGGCATCCCATGGGTCGATGATGGGCGCGGAGGACTTCACTGCAGCGATCGAGGCGATCGGGCGAGTGCCGCAACGGCGCACGACCCTCTACCGTTCGGCTCCGACCATCCGAGTCATCGGAGGAACTCCATGAAGCGCGCTGCAGACGGCACGAAAGATCAACTGTTCGATGCTGCTACCCAGCTGTTCCGAGAACTCGGATACGAAGCCACCTCCCATGCCGATATTTCCGCTGAGGCGGACATCGGTCGCACGACCTTCTACGAGCACTTCGCTTCAAAGGAGGACTTGCTGGTTCAACTCGTGCAGCGAGACCTCCCGGTTCTCATCGATGAACTCCTCGCCGAGGTCGACCCGGACATCTCGCCCGATCTGCGGCTCCGTGAGCTGACTGTCCGGTTCGTTGAGTTCGTTGGCATCGACCATCTCGGGTTGATTCTCCACACTGAGGTTCCTCGACTATCGGCAGATGCTCAACTCGCGATCGCCGACTCTCATCGGGCATTGTCGAACGAGGTGATGGATATCTACCGGTCCGGTGTGACAAGCGGAGTGTTCACGGAACTTCCGGGGCCCCTTGTCGGGCGCCTCATCCAGGACGCGATGATGGCGGGCGGACGGGTCGTGATGAATCTGCCGGACCCCAAACAGCATGTCCATGAGATCGCCGAATCGACCGCTGCGTTTCTGGTGAACGGCCTCCGCAGGTAGCGTCATCGCCATGCGGATCAATATCATCACGATCTTCCCGGAGTTCTTCACATCTCCCCTCGACACAAGCCTCGTGAGCAAGGCCCGGGAGGACGGCACGCTCGACGTCGTGCTCCACGATCTGAGGGAGCACGGCAAGGGAGTCCACCGACAGATCGATAACGCTCCGTTCGGCGGTGGCGCCGGGATGGTGATGATGGCCGAACCGCTTGCCGCGGCGCTCGACCCACTGGCACACACACATCGAATACTGTTCACACCGGGCGGCAATCCACTGGATCAGGCGACGCTGGATCGTCTCGCCACACTCGACGAGATCACGATGGTTTGTGGTCGGTATGAGGGCGTCGACGAACGGATTGCAGAGCACTTCGTCGATGAGGAGATATCGATAGGCGACTATGTGCTGCTCGGCGGCGAGGTCGCCGCTCTCGCCGTCATCGAAGGCGTGACACGCCTCCTCGACGGTGTCGTCGGGAACCCGACGTCGGTTGAGACGGAGAGCTTCCGCGACGGCCTCCTCGAAGAGCCGCAGTACACCCGGCCCGCCGAGTTCCGTGGATGGACGGTCCCGGAAGTCCTCCGCTCCGGCGATCACGGGAAGATCGACGAGTGGAGACGGGACCAGCGAATACAGCGGACCCACGAGCGAAGGCCGGATCTGTTGGGAGAAGTAGATCAGTAGATCAGTGCTGATCTACTCAATCCATTTGGGTTCTTCCCTTGCTACTCTTTCCCTCACTTCTTACCCCTGATTTCGGAGGACCTCGTGAATACGATCGATCAGATCGAGAGCGCCCAGCTGCGCGATGACATCCCGGACTTCGGTCCAGGGGACACCGTGCAGGTCGATGTGCGCGTCATCGAGGGTGGACGGGAACGCACCCAGGCGTTCGAAGGCGTCGTCATCGCCCGCAAGGGTGGTGGCATTCGCGAGACGTTCACGGTTCGCAAGATCAGCTTCGGCGTCGGTGTCGAGCGCATCTTCCCGTTGCATGCTCCGATCATCCAGAAGATCGGGGTTCTCCGCCGTGGTGATGTGCGCCGAGCCAAGCTCTACTACCTCCGCGACCGGATCGGCAAGGCCACCCGGATCAAGGAGAAGCGCGACTGAACGGTTCCCACCGGGATTTTGCAATCGAACACGACCCGTCGAATCGGCGGGTCGTTGTCGCGCCACTCGACGATGCGTCGTTGTCGGCGGGCGTCGCCGCCTTGGCGGCGATGGATCCGATCCTGGCGATCCTCGCAGAGGGAAACGGCGTTCCACCGTTGTGGTCGCGCGACCCGGGATTCCCCACGATGATTCGCCTCATCTTGGAGCAGCAGGTGTCACTGGCATCCGCAGAAGCAGCGTTCCAGAAGCTCGAGCGGGCGATCGGCAGTATTGAACCGGAGAGCTTCATCGGACTCGACGACCGGCAGCTTCGTGCCATCGGGTTCTCCCGGCAGAAGACCGGTTACGTGCGGGGCGTCGCGAACGGGTTGTTGGACGGCTCGATCGATCTGGGCACGATCGACGCTCTGGAGGATGCCGACGCAATGGATCGACTCGTCGACATCCGGGGGATCGGTCCGTGGACGGCGGCCTGCTATCTCCTGTTCGCACACGGTCGACCCGATGTCTGGCCGCCGGGGGACCGGGCACTCCAGGTCTCGATGGGGAGGGTCTTCGACCTCCCTGATGTTCCCGGTGTCGATGAGTCGAACATACGGGCAGATGCATGGTGTCCACTCAGATCGATAGCCGCAAGGATGCTCTGGCATGACTATCTCGGAGCGCCCGGTGAGCGACCCTTTGGCCGACTCGACAGGTAGGGTGCCATCCGTGACTTCCTCCGACTTCGAACCCGTTCTTCCCGATCCACCAGAGGTCGAGGACGCGGGCGATGTGAAGAAGAAGGCGGCGCTTCCTTTCTGGCTCGAGTTGCCGCTGCTTATCCTCGCGGCGCTCATCATCGCCGTTGTGATCAAGACGTTCTTCTTCCAGGCTTTCTGGATTCCTTCGTCGTCCATGGAGGACACCCTCCAGATCAACGATCGTGTGATGGTGAACAAGCTCGCCTACAAGATCGGAGATCTCCAGCGAGGCCACGTCGTCGTGTTCGACGACCCCCGTGGAGATGAAGCACCGGAAGAGGCGATGGTCGAAGCGGCACGGCGCAACATCCTGGAGGCGATCGGTCTCTCCGTTCCTCGATCCGAGTTCATCAAGCGGGTGATCGGACTCCCCGGCGAGCGTGTCGAGATCATCGACAACCAGGTGCTGATCGATGGCGTCCCGATCGACGAGCCATACCTGAAGGCCGGATCGGTGATGCCGGACTTCGGTCCGATCATCGTGCCGCGGGGCCAGATGTTCGTGATGGGCGACAACCGCAATGCGAGCCAGGACAGCAGGTACTTCGGGGCGGTCGCGACTGACACGATCGTTGGACGAGCGTTCGTGATCATGTGGCCGGTCGATCATTGGACGACGCTGTGACCGGAACCGGGTTATCGACTGACTGCAGGTAGCATCGCTACACCGACCACGGACGGGAGAGGCACGAGTGGGCGAAGAGGATCTCGAGCGATTCGAAACCGACGTTGAGCTGCAGATCTATCGCGAATACCGCGATGTCCTCCCGTTGTTCCGATACGTCGTCGAAACCGAGCGCCGCTTCTACCTCGCCAATCAGGTCGACATGAAGACCCGCTCCGCTGATGGCTCCGTCTACTTCGAGATTGAACTCGAGGATGCATGGGTGTGGGACATGTTCCGACCAGCCCGGTTCGTGAAACGAGTACGAGTCATGACCTTCCGCGACGTCAACATCGAAGAGACCGACACTCCATCAGAGTTCCGGTAGTCGGAAGTCGGTCGTCGGTAGTCGGGCCGGACCCCTGGTAACCGCCGATCGCCATCTTGGTTCTTGGATCTTCGAACTGATTCTTGTCATATGCATCTGAGACGATCATCGGATGCCGACGCGTCGCACGTCTGTTGGAGTCGCCGGGGAGACGGTGGCCGCTCGTTTTCTCGAACGTCGCGGTGCCGTCATCATCGATCGCAATGTGCGTGTCGGTCGTGATGAGATCGATCTGGTCGTCCGTGTTGACGGCCACCTGGCTGCGGTCGAAGTGAAGACGGGGCTTGGCCCGGGGGCCCGGCCATGGGAGAACTTCGACGACGACAAGAACGCAAGGATCCGTCGCGCCGCGGGAGCGCTTTCGATTCGGCGTATCGATCTCGTCACCGTCGAGTTGCATCACGAGGGGGCAACCGTTCGCTGGCTACCGGGTGTCGGTTGAACCGTGTCTACGACGCTGCTCCTTGAACCAGCATCCCCGATGCCAGTGCCGGCGCAGATCGGGCTCGTCAATCGGAACGACGACGAGATGCCCGACGCCGGGATCGATCCAGGACTCGCACCCGGGGCACACGTAGGATTTACGAGCCTGATAGGGCTGGACAGAGTTGACGGATTCGCCGTTGCCGAGCGCGTCGTCGTTGTCGGAGCGGGGATCCATGGGATGAAGAGTATTCCGTATCCCGTTCACGGGTCACAGCTCTTCTCTTGCTTCTTCCTTCTTCCTTCTCGCTACTTGCTACTTGCTACTTGCTACTTTGTCCCCATGAGCTTCGCATCTGTTGACGACCGCGGTTCGGTTCGGTGGGTGACGTTGTCGTCCCCGGGGGCGAAGAACGCGATCCCGAAGGCCGGATGGAGCGAACTGGCCGAAGCGTTCGAAGGTTTCGAGGCATCGGATCAGCGTGCGATGGTGGTGATCGGTGCCGACGATGACTTCTCAGCCGGCGCCGACCTGAGCGCCGACTTCTCGGGATTCGGGACGGCGGCAGCGAATGCCGAGTATATGAAACTCCCCAATCGGGCGGCGATCGCTCTGCATCGGATCACCAAGCCGACGATCGCAGCCGTCGATGGCGTGGCGGTCGGAGCCGGAATGAATCTCGCACTGGGTTGCGACATGGTGATCGCCACGAATCGTGCCCGATTCTCTGAGATCTTCGTGAAGCGGGGCTTGACGCTGGATTTCGGAGGGACGTGGCTCCTGCCCCGACTCGTCGGGCTTGCTCGTGCTCGCGACATCGCTCTCACCGGCCGGATCGTCGACGCTGAAGAAGCGCTGTCGATCGGTCTCGTGACCCGCGTTGTCGATGCAGCGGCCCTCGAAGACACCGTTGCCGAGCTCGCAGATGCATTGGCGAAGGGCGCCCCGCTGGCGCAACGGTTCATCAAGGTCGCTCTCGATCGGTCATCGACGATGACGTTCGAGCAGTCCCTCGCTTACGAGGAGCAGGCCCAGTCGGTTCTGCTCGGTTCCGAGGACCTCTTCGAAGGCGCAGCAGCGTTCTTCCAGAAGCGTCCACCCGAGTTTCGCGGTCGGTAGTCGACCACAGCGGGCCTTTTTGTCACACCGGTGTCATACGGTGCACGAATGAACGCCACGATTACATCGAGCACCATCATCGGGGTCGAGCCGCACCCCGTTCGCATCGAAGCCCACGTCGGTGGTGGAAGCAAGCCGGTCTTCATCATCGTCGGTCTTCCCGATGCCGCCGTCCGCGAGGCCAAGGAGCGGGTTCGAGCGGCCATGGCATCGAGCGGGCACGAGTTCCCTGCCAAACGCGTCGTCGTGAATCTCTCGCCGGCGGATCTTCCGAAGGTCGGATCGGCGTATGACCTCCCCATCGCCCTCGGCGTGCTCGCTGCGAATGGGAAGCTTCCGCACGGTGCGACCGAGGTCGTGGCCATGGGCGAGCTCGCTCTTGACGGAACGGTACGACCTGCCAGGGGCGGTCTCAGTGCAGCCCTCGTAGCGCGGGATCTCGGCAGGCCGTGTCTCTTGCCCCTGCGGTCCGCTGCGGAGACCGCAGGTCGTGAGGACTTGGGTGTCTTGGGTGTTCGGTCGCTCGCTCATGCCATGGAGGTTGCGGCGGGGACGCACCCGGGTGATGAGATCGAGGCGGTATCGCCGCGCGTGGTCGAGATCCCGGATATCAGCGAGGTGCGGGGCCAATCCGAAGCCCGGGCCGCTCTCGAGGTAGCTGCCGCAGGAGGCCATCACCTGCTGTTCCGCGGGCCTCCGGGCTCGGGGAAGACGATGCTCGCTCGAACCCTGCCGGGCCTGCTCCCCCCGCTCGATGACCGGGAATCGCACGAAGTCGCTCTCGTCTGGGCCGCCGCCGGGATGTCCCGGCCCGACCCTTCACTACCGCCGTTTCGATCGCCGCACCACTCGGCATCGATGGCGGCCTTCATCGGTGGCGGTTCGGGTGTCCCGACACCGGGCGAAGCTGTCATGGCCCACCGAGGTGTTCTCTTCCTGGATGAGTTGGGGGAGTTCCCTCCTCAGTTGCTCGACGCCCTCCGGGCACCCATTGAGGACGGTTCCGTCGTGGTCGCGAGGAAGGCGGCGACGGTGGAGTTCCCGTGTCGCACGCAGGTGATTGCAGCAACGAACCCGTGTCCTTGCGGATTCGAGGGGGACAGGACGTTCGAGTGTGGGTGCACCGACTCGATGAAGGCTCGGTACAAGCGCCGATTCTCGGGTCCCTTCCTGGACCGTTTCGATCTTCAGGTCGAGGTGCCGCGCCTGCGAGTGCTGGAGATCTCCGGGCCACGAGGGGAGGGCTCGAGCGATGTTCGTGCCAGGGTCACCGCCGCGCGCAGGCGACAATTCGATGAGCGAGGTCGGCTCAATCGGGAACTTGGTCGCCGTGATCTCGACGCTCTGGAGTGGTCCGGCAGCGCCGTCGCCCGGCTGGGCGAAGCCGCGGCAGGGGATCGTCTCACAGCACGAGGATGGGATCGAATCCGCCGTGTCGCTCGCACCGTGGCCGACCTCGTCGGGTCGGATGTCGTCGAAGGCGGCCACATCGCGACAGCGCTCGAGATGCGGGTGACGCTGTGAATGACGATGCCCGTCTTCGGATGGCGTTCTCCGGCTTGCACCCGATCCGGTCACGAGAGCTCCGGACCGAGTTCGGAGGAGCCTCGAGGGCGGTCAGGGCGATCGAGCGCGACCGGGTCAAAGCATCCGAGTCGATCCGAACCAGCCTCGCGGTTCCGGCGGATCAGCGACGCTCGGAGCTAGCGACACTCGGGATCGAATCAGTGTTCCGCGGTGATCCGGCCTACCCGGATCATCTCGACGTGTTCGAAGACGCACCCGACGTCCTGTTCGTACGCGGCACCCTTCCACAGACCCCCGGTGTCGGGATCGTCGGTACTCGGAAGTGCACCGCCTACGGACTCGAGCTCGCAGACGCCTACGGAAGGGCCGTCGCCGAGACTGGATGGCTTGTCGTGTCGGGCCTCGCCCGTGGCATCGACGGAGCAGCGCACCGCGGCATGGTGTCGGCCAACGGAGTGGGTATCGCTGTGTTGGGCTGCGGCATCGACGTGAGCTATCCGAGGGAGCATCGGCGGCTCGGCGACCAGATTCTCGAAGCCGGAGGAGCGATCGTGTCGGAGTATCCACCGGGGAGCCGGCCCGATGCATGGCGCTTCCCTCCGAGGAATCGGATCATTGCCGGGCTCTCCGCGGCTGTCGTCGTCGTTGAGGCGGCCAAGACCGGAGGAGCGCTGATCACAGCGGTGAAAGCAGCCGAGTACGGGATTCCGGTGTTCGCGATGCCCGGCGACGTCGATCGGCGAACATCGGAAGGAACGAACCGTCTGATTCGCGACGGGGCGTTCCCTGTCCTCGACCCCGAGGACCTCATCGAGGAGCTCGATCTCGTATACGGCTTGGCCCATCAATCCCGAGAAAACCTCCCTGTCGATTCGTAGGGTCGTTGACCTTCACCCTCGATGTCACGACCATGACAGGATGCGCAATGGGGGCATCGACGCGGCCGTTACCGACTACCTGGAGCGACTCGACACCGAGCGAGGGCTCTCCGGGCATACCGTTGATGCATATCGACGCGACCTCAGTCAGTTCACAACGATGTGCCATCGGCTCGGTGTTGAGCGCCTTGACGGAATCGAGCGGCGCACCGTCCGGCGATTCCTCTCCCAACTGACCACGCTGCACTACTCGCGGAGATCCGTGGCGAGGAAAGCGTCGGCCGTTCGGGCGTTCCTCGAAGATGCCGCTCGTCGAGGCGAGATCCCATCGAATCCCGCCTCCGGGGTGCCACAACCGAAACGGCCGGGAACACTTCCGAAGTCGATTCCGGCTCCAACACTGGCGCGGTTCCTCGACGGTCTCGATGGATCCGACCCCGTCGATCTTCGAGATCGAGCGCTGCTCGAGGTCCTCTACGGAACCGGCATGAGAGTCTCGGAACTCGTAGCCATGACGGTAAGCGACATCGCCGACGGTCAATTCATCACGGTGAGGGGGAAGGGCAACAAGGAACGAGCGGTGCCGATCGGCGGCCAAGCTCGGCGAACGACCGCGGCCTACATCGAGAAGGGACGTCCGAGACTTGCCGGACCCGCCAGCGGAGATGCTCTCTGGGTGGGGGTTCGCGGCGGGCCGCTCGACACGCGGGGCATCCGCCGTATCGTCAAGAATCGCTTCGGAACGTTCCCCCATGCACTCCGCCACTCGTACGCTACGCACCTCCTCGAGGGAGGCGCAGATCTGCGAAGTGTCCAAGATTTGCTCGGACACTCTGAACTGGCGACCACGCAGATATACACTGCCGTCACCCGAGAGCACCTCAAGAAGACCTATGAGCGGAGCCACCCACGTGCATGAACGCCGAGATGATGAACTTGTAGATCTCTGGGAGTCGTTCAAGACTTCCGGCGATCAGCGTGCCAGGGAAGGCCTGATTCTTCACTTCTCACCGCTCGTGAAGTTCGTCGCGGGCCGGCTCGGCGCCGGTCTGCCGCGGAACGTCGACCCTTCCGATCTCGTGTCCTACGGAACATTCGGGCTGATCGACGCGATCGACAAGTTCGAACCAGAGCGCGGATACAAGTTCGAAACGTACGCCGTGAACCGCATCAAGGGAGCGATCCTCGACGAGTTGCGAGCGCTCGACTGGGTTCCCCGATCTGTTCGGGCGCGAGCACGCGAGATCCAGCGCTCGATGGCGGAACTCGAACACGGTCTCCAACGCACCGCTACGGAGGACGAACTGGCGGCCCACATGGATCTTTCCGTTGATTCTCTGCGTGACCAACTCGGCGAGCTCTCGACATTGGGCTTCGTCGCTCTTGACGAACTCCTGAATCCCGACGAGCGCGACTCGTCATCGGTACGAGATGTCGTCCCCGATTCCGGCGCTCTCGATCCGAGCGGATCGTTTGAGAAGGAAGAGACCCGATACCTCCTGGCCGACTCGATCAACCGACTGCCTGAGCGTGATCGCCTTGTCGTGACGCTCTACTACTTCGAGGGCCTGACCCTCGCCGAAATCGGTTCGGTGCTCAACGTCACTGAATCCCGCGTCTGCCAAATCCACACGAAGGCAGTTCTGAGCCTGAGGAACCGGTTCATAGAGCCGTAGTAGAGCAGTAGAGCAGTAGAGCAGTACTGATCTACCGCTTCTTCGATATCCGCTTTCGACCTACGTCGAGACCGTTCCTACACTCCTGCCAAATTCGCACGTTCACTACAAGCCCCTGAGGTCGGATCGCGTTTGCGGTCTGTGGGGTGTTACGGGTGGGCGGAGGCGTGAACCCGAACAATAGGAGGAACCACATGTCCGTGGTGAGTATGCGTCAGCTGCTCGAGGCCGGAATGCACTTCGGCCACCAGACCAGTCGTTGGAATCCGAAGATGCGTCCGTACATCTTCACGGAGCGCAACGGGATCCACATCATCGATCTACGCCAGACTCTCGAACAGGTTGAGAAGTCGTACAACCTCGTCCGTGACGCGGTTGCGGACGGCGGCACCGTGCTGTTCGTTGGCACGAAGAAGCAGGCCCAGGGCGCAATCGAAGAAGCCGCCACCAAGGCCGGCATGCCGTACGTCAATCACCGCTGGCTCGGCGGCATGCTGACAAACTTCCAGACGATCCACAAGCGGATTCTCTACATGCTCGAGCTCGAGCAGATGGAGAGCTCCGGAGAGATGGAGTCGCTCCCGAAGAAGGAACGCCTCCGTCTCCGCCGTGAGCTCGAGAAGCTCCACACCGTGCTCGGCGGTGTGCGCGACATGAAGCGTCAGCCGGATGCCGTCTTCGTGATCGACGTGCTCACCGAGCACATCGCTGTCGCCGAAGCCAAGCGTCTCGGGATTCCGCTCATCGCGATTGTCGACACCAACTGCGATCCGGATCCCGTCGATATCGTGATCCCCGGCAATGACGATGCGATCCGCACGATCCTCCTCATCAGCGACGTGATCGCTCAGGCGGCGAAGGACGGATCCGAGCTTCGCGAAGCAAGCCGGAAGGACGCCCCGGCCAAGGACGCCCCGGCCAAGGATGTCCCGGCCAAGAAGAAGGCTGTGTCGCCACCGCCGGCCGAGCCCGTTGTGGTCGAAGAGGTTGTTGTGGTCCTCGACGAGATCCAGGCAGAGACTGTGGCAGCGGAAGGCGCCAGCACTGAAGGCACCGAGGCCCCGAAGGAGACGGCGTGAGCGACTTCACAGCCAAAGACGTTCAAGCTCTCCGTCAAACGACCGGCGCAGGAATGATGGACGCCAAGCGTGCCCTCGCCGAGACCGGCGGAGACATGGATCGAGCGAAGGATCTGCTTCGCGAGCAAGGCCTCGCCGACGCAGCGAAGCGTTCCGATCGCAGCCAGTCCGAAGGAGCGATCGGCTCCTACCTGCATCGCCAGGCCGACCGACCCGTTGTTGGGGTTCTGGTCGAACTCGCATCAGAGACGGACTTCGTGGCCAAGAGCGACGAATTTCAGAGGATCGCGAACGACATCGCCATGCACATCGCTGCCGCCCGTCCCAGTTGGATCACTCGCGACGACGTGCCTGAGGACGCCATCGCCGACGAGAAGCGCCTCATCGCCGCTCAGGCAGTCAACGAGGGCAAGCCCGAGCACATCGTCGAGAAGATCGTCGAAGGACGCCTCAACAGCTTCTTCGCCGACAACGTGCTCTACGACCAGGAGTTCGTGAAGGGCGACACCTTCGAGGGCACGGTTGGTGAACTCGTCAAGCAACTCGCGGCGAAGATGGGCGAGAACATCAGCGTCTCGAAGATGGCCAGGGTGGCTGTCGGCGAGGAAGGCTGATGCGCCGGGTCGTTCTCAAGCTGTCTGGAGAGGCGTTCGCCGATCCGGCAATGCAGTACGGGATAGACCCGACGATCGTAGCTCGCGTCGCTGAGGAGATTTCGGGCGTACACCACGAGGGGTACGAGATCGGGATCGTCGTCGGCGGCGGCAACATCTTCCGAGGCGTCTCCGCCGCAGCGGGAGAGATGGACCGCGCCAACGCCGACTACATGGGCATGCTCGCCACCGTGATCAACGCGCTGGCTCTCCGTGACGCACTGGAGCGTGCGGGGTCGCCGGCACGTGTCCAGACGGCAATCTCGATCCAGCAAGTTGCTGAGCCGTACATCCGGCTCAGGGCGATCCGACACCTCGAGAAGGGTCGGATCGTCATCTTTGCGGGCGGCACCGGCAATCCGTTCTTCACGACCGATACGACAGCTGCACTGCGCGGCGCCGAGATCGGTGCCGCAGCGATCCTCAAGGGCACGAAGGTCGATGGTGTCTACGACGCCGACCCGACGACCACGCCGGGAGCCCACCTCCTTGGAACGGTGAGCTACATGGAGGCTCTCCAACGTCAGCTTGGGGTGATGGATGCGACGGCCATTACGATGTGCATGGAGAACGACCTTCCGATTCGCGTATTCAACATGAACCGGCCCGGCGAGATCGCAGGAGCTGTGCGCGGAGAGGATGTAGGAACCCTGGTTCGCTGAGGAGGCGCCGTGATCAACGACCTGCTGAAGGAAGCCGACGAAAAGATGGATCAAGCCGTCGTGCACACGACGCAGGAATTCGGCGGAATCCGAACCGGGCGTGCGAATCCCGGGCTCTTGAACCGCATCACGGTTGACTACTACGGCACCCAGACCCCGCTTCAGCAGATCGCAGGCTTCACGGTTCCGGAAGCCCGACTCCTTGTCATCCAGGCGTACGACAAGGCCTCAATCCCCGCAATCGAGCGGGCGATCCAAGAGGCCGACCTGGGCCTCAACCCTTCCAACGACGGCAACGTGATTCGCCTCGCATTCCCGTCGCTCACTGAAGAACGTCGCAAGGAACTCATCCGCGTCGTTCGCCATATGGCCGAGGAAGGGCGAATCTCTATCCGGAACGTGCGACGCCACTGCAAGGACCGCCTCGAATCGGAGGACGTGTCCGAGGACGATGTCCGTCGGGCAGAGAAGGCTCTGCAAGTCAAGACGGATGAGCACATCGATCGGCTCGACGCGATCCTCGCGACGAAAGAGGAAGAGCTCCTCGAGGTATAGAGGAACCCAAGGCAATGTCTACAGATGACGATCCCACGCCCGAAGACGAGCCGTCGCTCGAAAACACCGACACAGCTTCGGAGGGCCATGCTGCCGTAGTGGGCTTCGAATCGACAGATGCGCCGCTCGAACCGTTCGGGGAAGTACTCTCAGAGGTCATGGACCCACACGACCCCGACGCCACCGGCGAACTTGACCTGCCCGGCTTCAGCGAGACCTTGGAACCGCATCCAGCCGAGAACGATCCGGGCTTCGACGGATGGCTCGATGATGACGAAGCCTCAGCGAAGACCGAAGATCCATACGCGGTGTTGTCGAAAGACGATGAGGGTGACGCTGCATCGGAGATCGAAGATTGGATGGCGTTCACAAGCACTGCCGCTGATGAGCCGTCGGTCTCCGACGACGTTGAAGTCGTCGTTGACGTTACCGATACGGTCGTTTCCGAAGAGGAGACACCCGACGTTGAATCCACAGTGCCGATCGAAGACGACGAGGAAGACAAGGAAGAAGACCTGGCCTTCGTCCGGATCACAGAGCCGGACGCCGACGTTCCTCACGAGGATACGGTCGAACTCGTCCTCGAGGATTCCGGCGTGAAATCGGACGATGTCAATGCCGACGCCGTTGACGTCGACGCCGACGCCGACGAACCACAGGACGTGTTGGACGACGAACCGTCCGAAGAGGTCGCTGTTGTCGAAGCAGCGCTCGAGGAGATCGACGAAGCTGACGCCGGGAGACTGGCCGTGCTGCCCATCGTGCCGATCGGGGTCGCAGCAATGGCAGCTGGAGACGCTCCCGACATAGCCAGCGATGCAGCAGCCGATTCAGATGATGACACAGGTGAGATACCGATCATCGGTCTCGGAGACTCCAGCACCGAATCCGGAGACAATTCGACCGTCTTCGATGGCGAAGACTTCACCGATGAGCACTACCTCGACGCGGCGACACGCGAACACCGCGATCTTGCAGCTGCGATCGCGACAGCGGAAGCTCAGGACACAGAGCAGGTGGCGCTCTCCGCAGCGATCCCCGGCCTTGTTTCCGGTGTTGTCGGCTTTGACGACGTTGTCGAAGCCCAGGGAGATGGGGCATCGGCGCCGATTGCGCCACCGAAGTCATCGGATCTCGTCCTTCGCGTTGTAACCGGAGTGGCACTCATCGCCGCCTTCTTGCTCTCGCTGTTGTGGCGACCGGCGATCATCGTGCTCGCGCTCGCGGTGTTCGTGATCGCGGCAGGGGAGTTCTACAGCGTTCTCATACACCGTCGGTACAAGCCGCTGTCGATCTTTGGCTTCCTCGGAATCGTAGGGGCGGGTCTCGGAACGGTCGTATGGGGAGTCGTCGCGATCCCGCTCGCGTTTGCCCTGATGATCACGGTCATCCTTCTGTTCGATGCTGTCAGCCAGCGTCGGCAGGGTGCTGTCACAGGGTTCTCGCTCACCATCCTCGTAGCGGTCTGGGTCGGCGGATTCGGAGCCTTTGCGTTCCCGATCATCGCAGCCGACAACTACCAGGCTCTCGTCCTGACCGTCGTGGGGATGGTCGCTCTCGTCGATATCGCTGCCTACTTCGTGGGCAGGACGATCGGCAGCCGTCCCTTCGCTCCGGTGATCTCCCCGAAGAAGACGATTGAGGGATTCATCGGGGGAACGCTCATGGCTCTTGCCGCCGGAGCTATTGCCAGCTTCTTCGTCGAAGCGATCGATCTTCCGGCGGGTCTTGTGCTCGGTGTTGTTGTCGCTGTCTTCGCTCCGCTCGGGGATCTCTCCGTATCGGTGATCAAGCGATCTCTCGATATCAAGGACATGGGCTCGATCCTTCCCGGGCACGGCGGCCTCCTCGACCGGATCGACGCCATCATCGCCGTCGTCCCAGCAGCCTGGGCGACATTCGTATGGCTGGGGTTGCTCTGAACCCGATCGTCGTCCTGGGGGCTACCGGGTCGATCGGTCGTCAAACGCTCGACGTCGCCGATCGACTCGATCGAACGGTCCTGGGACTCGCAACGGGATCTCTGTCGGACGAGATCATCGAACTGGCTGTTCGGTACCCGGAGGCGCGCGTCTCCGTTGCCCACGTGCCCGACCGACCGATCGATCCAGCGCTCAAACGGCGGATCGACTTCGGGCAGGAGGCCGTTGCCTCACTCGCCACATTGCCGGATTCCGTCGTGGTCAACGGCATCGTCGGCGCGGCCGGTCTCGAACCGTCGCTTGCTGCGTTGGAGAGTGGAAACCGACTCGCCCTCGCCAACAAGGAGAGTCTCCTCACTGGCGGTTCCCTGGTTCTGTCCGCTCTCGAGTCGGGTGGTGGCGAGCTCATCCCCGTCGACAGCGAGCACTCGGCAATCTCTCAGTGCATCGAAGGGGAGTCGGTAGAAGAGATCCGTCGCGTGATCCTCACGGCTTCCGGCGGTCCATTCCACGCTCGTCCCGACGTCGATCTCGAGTACGTATCCGTGGCCGATGCCCTCGCTCATCCGACATGGGACATGGGGAAGCGCATCTCGATAGATTCGGCGACGTTGATGAACAAGGCGTTCGAAGTAATCGAAGCGCACTTCCTGTTCGCTCTCGAGTACGAGCAGATCGACGTCGTCATCCATCCGGGGAGCTTCGTACATTCGCTTGTGGAGTTCATCGATGGCGTGGTGAAGGCCGAACTCGGTCCGCCCGACATGCGCAAGCCGATCCAGCGTGCGTTGACCTGGCCGGGACGGATGCCGGCACCGGTCGAGCCAATCGATCTTCTGGGAACTGCGCTGACGTTCTCCGTCCCCGATCGCGATCGCTTTCCCGCCCTCGACCTGGGGTACGAAGCTGGCCGACGAGGAGGGAACGGGCCGGCGGTCCTCAACGCGGCTGATGAGGTTGCCGTGGCCGCCTTCCTCGATCACCGGATCCGATTCACCGAGATTGTCGATGTCGTGGCGACTGCCCTGGGCAGCGTTCCTCAGGCGCCGATCTCGACGTTGGCCGACGCTCTCAACGCGGACGCAGCGGGACGCACAGCGGCGTCGGAGGCGATCGCCGGAAGGGTCTCCCGGTAGTTGGGCGCGACCGGTACCGTTGATCGCATGACACCGAGCACGGGTACCAGCTGATGGGAACCGCCGTGATGCTGATCGGCATCGTGCTGATGATCGTCATCCACGAGGGTTCACACTTCGTCGCTGCGAAGGCATTCGGGATGAAGGCGACTGAGGCATTCTTCGGTTTCGGGCCTCGCATCTGGTCGATCACCCGAGGGGAGACCGAGTACGGGATCAAGGCCATCCCGCTCGGCGGATATGTGCGGATCATCGGAATGAACCCGCTCGAGGAGATCGATCCCGAGGATGAGGATCGAACCTACCGGACGGCCGTCTTCTGGAAGAAGTCGGTTGTTGTTCTCGCCGGGATCTTTAGCCACTTCGTGATGGCGACGCTGCTCTTGGTCACAGTCTTCGCAATATGGGGCGGTGTCGCGACGGACGAAGCCGGGGATCGGATCCCGACGCTCACGCTCTCTGCCGTCGCTCCGAACACGCCATCCGGAGAGGCGTCGCCATCGGCGACGGCCGGATTCGAAACCGAGGACCTGCTCCGAACGTATGACGGAGTCGCTCTCAGGTCGTGGGATGACTTCGTGGAGCGTGTCAGGGCCGATGGCGGGGAGACGGTTCTGATCGGATACGACCGCGATGGCGCGGTCGGTGAAGCCCCCACGACGCTCGCGTTTGCCGAGATGCCGGTCATCGTCGACGGAGCGATTGTCGTAGACGAACGCGGAGATGTCGTCACCGAACTCGGCGGCTATTTCGGAGCCGCCCCCGAAATCGCTCGGGAACAGCTCGGGTTCTTCGGCGCGGTGGGCGCCGCATTCAGCGGGGTCGGCGAAGCCGCCGTCCAGAGCGTCCAAGGCCTCTGGCAACTGGTCGTCGGATTCCCGAAACTCTTCATGTCGGTCTTCGGAGGGAACGAAGAGGTACTCGACGAGGTCCGTCCAATCAGTCCTATCGGACTCGCGAGGTTGGCCGGTCCGATGGAGAGCACGCTCATGATCCTGGCTCTGGTGAACGTCTTCGTCGGCGTATTGAACTTCATCCCTCTCTACCCCCTCGACGGCGGGCACTTCGCCGTGGCCCTGTACGAGAAGATCAGGGGACGTGCTCCCGATGTCACCAAACTGATGCCGGTCGCAGCCGTCGTGATCATCTTCCTGATCACGGTTGGCCTGATGGGCGTCTATCTCGACATCTTCAAGCCCTTGGAATTGTGAGTAGATCAGTACTGCTCTACTCGCGACTGCTCTACTGCTCTACTGATCTCTACTATCTCCCGCATGACGATCTCACGGCGTGACTCCCGGCAACTCATGGTCGGCAACGTGGCTGTCGGTGGTGGCTCTCCGATCAGTGTTCAGTCCATGACCACCACCAAGACGGCCGACGTCGACGGCACGCTGGCCCAGGTGTACGCCCTGAGTGGTGCAGGCGCGGACATCGTACGAATCACGTGCAATGACGTCGCAGCAGCACAGGGTCTCGCAGAGATCGTCCCGCGGTCTCCGGTTCCGATCATCGCCGATATCCACTTCCAGTACCGGCTGGCGCTGGCGGCTCTCGAAGCCGGCGTGGCAGGACTGAGGCTGAACCCTGGGAACATCCGAAACGAAGAGCACATCAAGACTGTCGCACGAGCCGCAGCCGACGCGGGGGTGTCGATCAGGGTCGGCGTCAACGCCGGTTCGCTCGACAAGGATCTTCTCGAAGAGTTTGGAGCGCCCGTCCCAGAAGCGCTCGTTCGCTCGGCCCTGGCTGAGATTCGGTACCTCGAAGATGTGGGATTCCACGACATCAAGATCTCCGTCAAGCACTCGAACGTGCCGCTCATGGTGGAGTCGTATCGCCTGCTCGCAGAGCGGATCGAGTACCCACTCCACCTCGGTGTCACAGAGGCTGGTCCGCCGCCCGGTGGCCTGATCAAGTCGGTCGCGGGGATCGCCACGCTGCTCCTCGAAGGCATCGGGGACACGATTCGCTTCTCTCTCACGGCCGACCCCGTCGAAGAGGCGAAAGCCGGTCGACAACTACTCGAATACCTCGGGCTGCGGGAACGTACCGGCCTCGATCTCATCGCCTGTCCGTCCTGTGGCCGCGCCGAGGTCGATGTCATCAAGGTCGCTGCGGATGCGACGGCCGCTCTCGAGGCAGCGAAACTCCCGATCCAGGTCGCGATCATGGGATGCATCGTGAACGGGCCCGGCGAAGCTCGGGAGGCGGACATTGGAATCGCCGCCGGTCGCGGCAAGGGCCATCTCTTCATCAGGGGCCAGGTCGTGCGGGTAGTACCCGAAGATGAGATGGTCGATGCCTTGCTCGACGAAGCACATCGGCTCGTCGAGGAGGGCGTTGAGGCGAGGCTTGCCGCGGCGGACGTCTCGGCGGCGGACCTGGCAACAGAGGAGCGGATCGAACTCGTTGGACTTCGCGGTGATGCGAACCGTTCAGCCGAGCGCCGGGCCGCCGTGGCAGAGATCGCCAAGGGGGACGAGGGGTGACCTCGACCCGGGTTGGCATCACCTTCGTAGGAATCGCCCTGTTTGCTGCCGCGTGCACCCCCTCAACATCACCGGCTGAGACGACGATCGAAGCAGCATCCGACGAGACGGCGGCCGTGACTTCGCCACAACTCACCGTGGCGGAGCAGGTGTATGAGTCGGTTGCTTCATCGATAGCGGCGATCACGACAGAGATCGCCGGGGGGAGCGGTGTACTCATCGACAGCGAGACGGTTCTCACGGCGGCCCACGTTGTGTGGCCGTACCGGACGGTTCGGGTCGTGTTCCCGAACGGTGCAGAGATTCAGGACGCCCCCGTCATCGGACGGGACCCGTTCGGAGATCTGGCGATCATCGACGTATCAGGGGCAGCGAACCTTCCTTCACCGGCGGATATCGGCGGTGGTGAGGACATACCGCTCGGTCGACCCGTATACCTCGTCGGGTACCCGGGCGAATCGGAGGAGTACCCGCAGCCGACGATCACCGAGGGGATCCTCTCTCGCACGCGGGAGTGGGAGACCGAGCAGTGGACGTTCCTTCAGTCCGACGCGACAGTTGTCGGCGGCCAGAGCGGCGGGGCGCTCGTTGCCGAAGACGGAACGGTCGTCGGCATCACGAATTTCAGTTTCCTCGAGGAATTTGGACTCTCCGGTTCCCTTGCCGACGCCGCGAACAAGGTCGAACGAATGAGGTCGGGCAAAGACGTCGGAGACCTCGGTGATCGACTGCCACCGCAGGGGAGAGGCTCGGATATCCTGAATGTCTCATTCCAGAACGTGTGGCAGGATCACGTCTTCGTCTTCGAATCCCCCCTGTACTCGAACGTCATGTTTGAGGCATCGGGTGACGTCGATATTGTCTTGACGCTTACCACTGTTGACGGACTCGAGATCGCTTCGGCCGACGAATCCCTCGATGGCGATGAAGTGATCAATGAACTGATCACTTTCCGGGGCCCTCACCTCTTGCGGATTGAGAGCTTTTCGGACGCGGGAGATGCACAGCTCAGATCGAGCGTCGATCTCGTGGAGTGGCTTGACCCCGACGATGGGCGGCTGCTCACGAGGAATACGACGATCGCCGGCAATGCCGACTACCCGGGAGACTACGACTGGTACCAGGTCGAACTCGGAAAGGGCCAGGCGATCACGATAGACGTTGACTCGATCGCTTTCGATCCTGTGCTCATGGTGGACGGCCCAGAAGGACTCGGATATGTCCAAGCCGTCGACGACGATGCGGGCGGAGGGATGTTCGGGACCAATCCCAGGATCGTTTTCACCGCTCGAGACACCGGGACGTTCATCGTGGTAGTCGCGGACTCGGTTTCGACCGGCCCGGGCGCCTACCGGCTGACGGTCGATTGACAAGTAGATCGGGAGATCAGCAGACAAGGTCCGCTCGCTACTGCTCTACTTGGGCCTGTCACCTGCAACTCACCGCTATCCTGCCGGTCTCCCCTAGATCTTTGGAGCTCCCCCTTGCGCTGGTCACAGGCATTCATCCCTACCCTTCGAGACGATCCCGCAGATGCTGAGGCTGCGAGCCATCGTTTGCTCGTGAGGGGCGGCTACATGCGGCAACTCATGTCGGGTGTGTACTCGCTGCTACCCCTCGGTTTCCGGGTGCGGAGCAAGATCATCGCGATTATCCGTGAGGAACTGAACGCGATCGGAGGCCAGGAACTCCTCCTTCCGGCCCTGCATCCCAGAGAGATATGGGAGAAGACCGGTCGCGCCGAGGCGATGGCCGACATCCTCTTCAAACTGAGCGACCTCAGGGGTGGCGATGCGATTCTCGGGCCGACCCACGAAGAGATCTTCGCCACCGTCGCTACTGAACTCACGTCGTACAAGCAGTTGCCGCAGCTCTGGTATCAGATCCAGACGAAATTCCGCGACGAAGCGCGGCCCAAGTCGGGACTGCTTCGTGTGCGCGAGTTCACGATGAAGGACTCATACAGCTTCGACACAGACACCGATGGTCTCGATCAGCAGTTTGACCGGCACTTCGCCGCATACACACGGATCTTCGAGAGGCTCGGCGTCACTGCCGTCGCAGTCGAAGCTTCGTCGGGAGCGATGGGAGGCACCGACTCGATCGAGTTCATCGTCCCGTCCCCGGCCGGTGAGGATGATATCGCCCATTGCCAGGCGTGTGGATACGCAGCCAACGTCGAACGGGCATCGTCCACGATCCCGCCCGTTCACGACGAACCCGGCCCGGACCAGCCCGAACGGTTCCCAACGCCCGGCGTCCGCACCATCCTCGATCTCGTGGAGTTCGATGGCGGCGCTTCCGCGGAGCGTCAGATCAAGACACTGGTCTACGTGCTCGATGGCGAGCCGACGCTTGTTCTACTGCGTGGCGATCACGAACTGCACGAACAGAAACTTCAGGACGGAACCGGCGCGATCGACATACGTCCCGGACAGGCCGACGAGATTCGGGAATTGCTCGGGGCCGATGCCGGGAGTCTTGGAGCTGTTGGTGTATCGGGAACGCGCATCCTTGTCGATCTGCAACTCGCGAACCGATCGAACATGGTCACAGGAGCCAATACCAACGACCACCATGTTCGTGGTGTGGACGTTGCCAGGGATATTGCAGTCACGGAGTGGCTCGATCTGCGCACGGTGGTTGCCGGCGAGGGCTGTCCCGAGTGCGGTGAAGCTCTCGAAGTGTTCCGTGGAATCGAAGCCGGACACATCTTCAAGCTCGGGACCAAGTTCTCCGAGGCGCTCGGAGCAACAGTGCTGAATGCAGATGGGGTGCCGGTTCCTCTCGTGATGGGATCCTATGGGATCGGCGTCGAACGGAACATGGCAGCCGCCGTGGAGATGAACTACGACGACGCCGGAATCGTCTGGCCCGTCTCGATCGCTCCCTACGAGGTGGTCATCACAGCCGTGAAGATCGATGATGAGGCCACGATGGCCGTTGCCAATCGGCTCTACGACGATCTGAGAGACGCCGGTGTCGACGTTCTGCTCGATGATCGACCTGAGCGACCCGGTGTCAAGTTCAACGATGCCGAACTGATCGGCATCCCGTTCCGGGTAACCGTCGGCCCGCGTGGACTCGCGAACGACGTCGTGGAGCTGTCGGAGCGTCGGTCGGGGGAGAAGTCGGAGCTTCAGGTAGAAGACGCGGCCCAGTATCTGGTGGAAGTCGTTGCCGCAGCCCAGTAGATCAGTAGATCAGTGCCGATGTACTGATCTCGCGTCACACGCGACCCTTGCCTATACTGCGGGGTGCAACCGGATGGAATCGTCGAGGTGGGCCTGGCCCACCTCGTTGTGTGATGTGCGCATTGAGGAGCACCAAGCGTGGCCGATGTCGCCGAACAGATCTGGGGCCTTGTGGGCCCGTATGTTGCCGCTGAGGGCATCGAGCTCGACGACGTCGAGATCCTGGGCGGTGGCAGGCTTCTGCGCGTCGTCGTAGAGGGCGACGGTCCGATCGAACTCGACCGGATCGCCGATCTATCGCGTGGGATCGCCCGGCTGATCGAGGAAGACGATCCGTTCTCCGGCGCTTACACGCTCGAGGTCACATCGCCTGGACTCGAGCGCAAGCTCCGCAGACCGGCGCAGTTCCAGAAGGCCATTGGGAGCGACGTTCATATCAAGACATTCAGGAAGATCGCGGACGAGAAACATCATCGCGGTCAACTCACTGCGGTAGACGACACCGCGATTGTCGTTTCCGTCGATGGCGACGACCGTCGCATCGAAATGGAGGATGTCGCATCGGCACGTACCGTGTTCGTTTGGGAAAAGGGTGCAAAGCCCGGCAAGAAGGCGTAGGAAGAGGCAGCGATGGACTACAACCTGTTGGACGCGTTGGAGCTGCTCGAGCGCGAGAAGGGTGTTCCGGCCGACACCATTCTTGACGCGCTGGCGAACGCATTGGTTTCCGCCTACAAGCGCACGCCCGGGGCCGCAGAAGAGGCGCGCGTCACAATTGATGCCGACACCGGCGAAATCCTCGTCTACGGTCAGGAACTCGACGAGGACGGCAATGTCACCAACGAGTGGCAGGACACGCCAGACGACTTTGGGCGCATCGCAGCCCAGACTGCGAAGCAGGTCATCCGACAGCGCCTCCGTGACGCGAAACGTGAGCAAGTCTTCGATCTCTACGAAGGGCGCGAGGGCGACCTGATCACCGGCATCGTGCAGCAGTCCGACCATCGCTATGCGATCCTCGACTTGGGAGACGCCGAGGCGATCATGCCGTCCTCCGAGCGCATCCCCTATGAGCGCCTCGAGCGCGGCAACCGCGTCAAGGGATACATCCTGGAAGTGCGCGGTGAGGGCAAGGGCCCGCAGATCGTCGTATCGCGAAGCCATCCAGAGTTCATCCGCTCGCTCTTCGAGCTTGAAGTCCCGGAGCTCGTCGACGGCGACGTCGAGATCCGAGCCATCGCACGTGAGCCGGGGCACCGCACAAAGATTGCTGTGGCGTCAAACGACCCCAACGTCGACCCGGTGGGTGCGTGCGTCGGGGCCCGCGGATCTCGCGTCCGGCAGGTCGTCAACGAGTTGCGGGGCGAGAAGGTCGACATCGTCGAATGGCGCGACGACACCGAGGGCTTCATCGCTGAGGCGCTGAGCCCGGCGCGAGTCAAGGAAGTGCGCCTCGACGAAGACGAGCGGACGGCCGAAGTCGTGGTCCCCGATCACCAGCTGTCGCTCGCGATCGGCAAGGAAGGGCAGAACGCCCGTCTCGCAGCCCGGCTCTCCGGCTACCGGATCGACATTCGATCTGAGAGCCAGGATCTCGGACTCGACATTGAGGAGGAAGA
>RCNE010000362.1_pt1 | contig 24633 bp, 22 predicted proteins | sample 2041361 | NCBI WGS metagenome assembly RCNE01 (sample SAMN09708229, study PRJNA481090) | Marine sediment metagenome, whole genome shotgun sequencing project. | reverse complement strand
CACTAAAAAGGGCATGGACTGCTCAGGACTGTTATATGTCTCTTTCGGAGAGCATGATGTGCAATTACCTCGGGTTTCTTACCACATGGCTGAAGAAGGAAAAAAAGTGAGAATTAGAAATGTAGAAAAAGGAGATTTACTATTCTTTAAAACCAGAAAACGTGCGCGTCGTATCAATCATGTAGGTATGGTAGTCGCCGTCGATGGTGACGAAATCAAATTCATACATTCCTCATCTTCTCGTGGGGTTATGGTATCTTCTTTACGAGAAGGCTACTGGAATTCTACTTTTATAAAAGCTACCAGAGTCCTTTAGAAAATAATTCCATACCCAGAACACACAGCGATTTTTTCAAAACTGGCCTATTTCATTTTTTATTACATTTAGCGTAAGAATTTACGTAATGAATCTCCTGAAATTTATTCCCATTAAATTAACCTTCTTTTTGGTTGTGGGTATTTTAGTTGGGCATTATTTTGATTTAGAAATTCAAACACCTTTAGCCCTAATCCTTATTTTTATTAGCGTTCTGGCCTATTTTTTTATTAAAAAACTACCTCGTAATTCTATTTCTTTTGGGCTTATTGCACTACTTATGACGATATCCATTGGCATACTGGCTGTTTCACTCTGGAATCCTAAAAATCAAGCCAATCATTATACACATCAAAACCTTGAGTCTGAACATATTTGGCAATTTAAGATTCGTGAAGTTTTGAAATCTTCTTCCTTTTCTGATCGATATATTGCTCAGGTTCTTTCTATAAATGAAAAAATAACCTCCGGAAAAATTCTAATTAGCTTCCCATTAGATAGTACTACTCAAAAACTCCAAGTCGACCATGAACTTATCATATTCGGGAAATTTTCTGAGATTAATCGTCCGCTAAATCCACATCAATTCAACTATAAAAACTATTTAGAAGGATTAGGCATATACCATCAATTACGGCTAGATGCCACTAATTATTTTCTTTCAAAAAATCAATCCACCACTATTCTTGGCATTGCAGCATCATTACGGACAAAAATAAGTTCAAAACTACAGCAGGCGAATTTTGACTCAGAAGCTTTAGGTGTTATTCAAGCTTTATTATTAGGTCAACGCAATGACATATCTGAAGCAACCTATAACAATTATAAAAATGCCGGAGCCGTGCATATCTTAGCTGTTTCAGGTTTGCACATAGGAGTACTTCTACTACTGCTACAATTCTTATTACAGCCCCTAGAAAGACTCCCGAAAGGCAAAACCATAAAGCTAATCGTCATTGTATTATTTCTATGGTGTTTCGCTCTTGTTGCTGGTTTTTCTGCCTCCGTTGTTAGAGCAGTAACCATGTTCTCATTTGTGGCGTATGCCCTCTATCTAAATCGACCGAGCAACACCTTTAATATTCTCGCCCTCTCGATGTTCTTTATTTTACTAGTCATCAACCCTATGCTATTGTTTCAAGCAGGCTTTCAAATGAGTTACGCAGCAGTATTCTCGATAGTATGGTTATATCCGCTATTGCAAAAGCTTTGGTTTCCCAAAAATAGGCTGGTTAAAAAAGTATGGCAATTATTATCCGTTAGTATTGCCGCCCAATTGGGAGTTTTACCGATCAGTTTATTCTACTTTCATCAATTTCCAGGATTGTTCTTTGTGTCCAATCTTCTGATCGTTCCGTTTTTGGGGCTTGTTCTGGGGATGGGTATTTTAGTAATTGTTCTTGCACTTTGCAACAGCTTACCAGACTTCTTAGCCGCTTGGTACAATGCACTTATTGGTTTAATGAATTCTTGTATTCAATGGGTGGCACAACAAGAGGCTTTTATTTTTCGAAACATATCTTTTGATACCATGCAGCTCGTACTATCGTATCTAATTATCATGTCTGGTATACTGGTGTTTACCAAAACTACTTTCCAGCGGGTGAGTTTTCTTTTATTAAGTATTGTAGGGTTTCAACTCTGGATGCTTTACTGCACTCATACTACAGCAGCTAAAGAAAGTCTTTTTATAGCGCATCAAACTAAAAATACACTAATACTAAATCAAGAAGGAAGCGATTTAAACGTTATCACCAAAAACAAAATAGCTCCAAATCGAATCGTGACAGACTATCAAGTAGCAGAACGTATTAAAAATACTAATTATAAAAAAATTAGAAACAGTTACAACTTCAAAGACAAAACTATTTTGATTATCGATAGCTTGAGCGGTTACGAACCTCAACAATGCGACTATATTATACTCACCCAATCACCTAAAATTAACTTAGAGCGACTAATTGAAGCTACAAAACCCAAACAAATCATTGTTGACGGAAGTAACTACCATAGTTATGTAAACCGATGGAAAGAAACTTGCGCAAAAAGCAAACTCCCTTTTCACTATACTGGTGAAAAGGGAGTTTATTATTTTGAGTAGTTCAATTAATGAATTTTCCCCATTAACTTTTTAATAAAAGGTGAAGATATTAAAACGACAAGTCCTGCAACTACTGAATATTGTGCAATCAACATAAAACCATCTGTATAGACTGTTAATGTTTCTAATCCTCCGACGTTTTTATCTGTGCTTTCAATGGCCAATTGTTTACCAATAAAACCTACAATTTGAAATGCAAAAGCAGATGATAGAAACCATACACCCATCATAAAAGCTACGATACGTTTTGGTGAAAGGTCGGTAATTTTAGATAATCCTACAGGTGACATAAAAAGCTCTCCAATAGATAATAAGAAATACATCAACAAAAGGTATGCGAATGGCACTAATCCATTCTCACTGGCACTAGCACCGCTAATTGCCAAAACGTAAAAACTAATACCGGCAAACAACAACCCAAAACCGAATTTGTAAGGTGTACGAGGATTCATTTTTTTCTTGCTCAACCAGGTCCACATCATCGAAATTGGAATTGCCAAAATAATTATCCACATAGAATTCAAGGAGTTCGTCTGAGCCGCAGTCATAATTCCATCCAAATCTATGTTTCGAGCAGCAAACAATGTTATTACACTACCAGATAGTTCATGAAAACCCCAAAAAATGGTCATAAAAAATGTAATTAAAACAGCAACAAAAAGTTTTTTGCGCTCATCTAAAGTTGCCTGATACATTTCATAAGCTAAGTATGCTAAAACAGCTATTCCAATACCTTGAAAAATTATGTTTACAATATTTTGACCTCCAAAAAGACCATCCGTTGCAACTGCTTTATAAGCAGAAAGTAAAAAAGCAATTAATGGTGCTGATAAAACTGCTAGTATAGGCACAAGAATTCCCTGTTTGATACCTAGAACTTTTTTGTTCATTACCACTTCATTGGGCGGAAGCCCGCGTTCTCCAAAAACATTCTTTTTAATTCCTCTCCAAAAAACAATCAAACCTGTCAACATACCAATCCCAGCCAAGCCAAAACCATAGTGCCAACCATATTTAACCGCTAGCCAACCACAAAGTAAGGGTGCAATCCATCCACCGATATTAATACCCATATAAAAGATGGTGAATCCTGAGTCTTTTTTAGGATCACCATGAGGATATAGGGTTCCCACAAAAGTCGAAATATTTGGTTTAAAAAATCCATTGCCAACAATAATTAAAGCCAACGCAAGAAAAAATGCCATATCATTTTCAATTGCCAAGACGAAATGGCCTATTGCCATGAGTATTCCACCAAGAAAGATGGAATTTCGCATCCCCAAAATTTGGTCCGAAATCTTTCCGCCAATAACTGTAGATGCATAAACCAAAGACCCATAAGAAGCATAAACCGCAGCAGTAGCGTAATCACGCTCTACTAGTTTTTCAAAAATAACATTGATCATGTAAAGGGTTAGCAAGGCCCTCATTCCATAAAAGCTAAAACGCTCCCATAGTTCTGCAAAAAACAAGTAGAAGAGGCCTACTGGATGTCCTAAAAATTGCTTCTGGTCTGAATATTCAGTCATTTCTGTCATAGTGGTAAATTATAAGTTGGTCTTTATAAAATTGGTCATTTTGTTAAACAGTTGAATACGCGTATTACCGCATTTAATACTATGATTCTTATCAGGGTAAATAGCCCAATCAAACTGCTTATTAGCTTGAATCAAAGCCTCAATCATTCGCATACTATTTTGAACATGTACATTGTCATCACCTGAACCATGAATTAATAAAAAATGCCCCCTTTAGAATGTCCAAAAATGGGCTCGATTTCAGTAGCTAATAATAACTTAGTTTCATCAGCCGTAAATTCATAAGAAGAAAAAGTTTTTATAGTCGTTAAATCAGTACTAGAAACTATAGTCTCTACTTTCGTCAAGGTCTTATAATCATACTTGTCAACAGTTACATTTCCGTTTGATCTATCAACATTCAAAACGGTATACTGTTTTCCGTTGCTTATAGATTGCAGGGCATCTAATCCCTCAGTTCGAAAAACTCCTTGGTAAATATCTTCAACGGTAATCATTTGGGTTTGGCCATAAATAGAGGCGCAAAAACCCATAATAAAAAACAACAATATGTTTAATTTATTCATAAAAATATGAAATGAGTTAAATCTTTCAAGTTTACTAATAATAATGTGAAAAACCGCGCCTTAGAGTAAAAAAGACATCAATTTTAACGAGTAATAGTATTCCATTTGTATTTTGACCTCATATGCGTTTATCCCTATCTTTACTTAACAAATCATTTGCTACATGACCACGCCTATTGCCGGATTTTCAAAACTCACTAAAGAAGAAAAAATAGAATGGATAGTGACGAATTATACGCAAGATCCAGCAGCTGCAAAAACTGTTTTAAAACGTTACTGGAATGCCGATAGCGAAGTACAAAAATTGCACGATGAGTTTATTGAAAATACGATAACGAATTATTACCTTCCTTTCGGTATTGCTCCTAATTTTCTAATCAACGACATCCTTTATGCTATACCTATGGCGATTGAAGAAAGCTCAGTTGTTGCTGCAGCAAGCAAAGCGGCAAAATTTTGGTTAGAGCGTGGTGGATTTAAGACTACCATTCTTGGGACTGAAAAAATAGGGCAGGTTCATTTTATCTATCAAGGTGCAACAGAAAAATTACAGGAATTCTTTGAACTAGCAAAGCCCAAATTGATTGCTGAGGTAGCTGCGATCACCAAAAACATGGAGCAAAGAGGTGGCGGTATTTCGAAGATTGAGCTTCGTGATAAGACATCACAATTAGAAAATTACTATCAACTGCATTGCACTTTTGAAACCCTAGATGCAATGGGCGCCAACTTCATCAATTCCTGTTTAGAACAGTTTGCTGCTACACTGAAGAAAGAAGCGCAAACCTATACCCTGTTTTCTGAACAAGAAAAAGATATCGAAATTGTCATGAGTATTCTCAGTAATTATGTCCCTAACTGTTTGGTTCGTGCTGAAGTTAGTTGTCCTGTTTCTGAACTAACTTCTGATGCCCAAAAAGCAACCGCTTTTGCAAAAAAAATGATCCAAGCAATTACCATTGCTAAAGTTGAACCACATCGTGCAGTTACACATAACAAAGGAATCATGAATGGCATCGATGCCGTCATTTTAGCTACTGGCAATGATTTTAGAGCCGTAGAGGCTGGTGTTCATGCCTACGCAGCTCGAAACGGATCATACACAAGCCTTACCGATGCTAGCATTGAAAATGGCATTTTTAAATTTTGGATTGAAATACCTTTGGCCTTAGGTACTGTTGGCGGATTGACAAGTTTACATCCATTAGTGAAATTAGCTTTAGAAATATTGCATAAGCCTTCGGCAAAAGAACTCATGAAAATCGTTGCCGTTGCCGGACTCGCGCAAAATTTTGCCGCTGTTCGTTCGTTGGTAACTACCGGAATTCAAGAAGGCCATATGAAAATGCATTTGTTGAATATTTTAAATCAGCTAGGTGCTACAAATCAAGAAAAAAAGACCTTAACAATTCACTTTAAAAACAATGCAGCCACTCATAATGCTGTCGTTGAAGCTTTTGAAAACCTTAGAAAATAATGATGAAGCAGGAATTCTATAGTAACGGAAAGCTATTATTATCTGGGGAGTACGCTGTCTTAGATGGTGCTTTGGCCTGGGCTATACCTACTACATTTGGTCAGTACTTACGCATTTCAATAAACACTTCTGCAGAAATATCTTGGAAGAGTTTAGACGAAAACGGGAAGGTTTGGTTTGAAGCCACCTATGAAATAAACACATTAAAAGAATTATCAGCCTCAGATCGGAAGATCTCGAAAGGAGTGCAAAATATACTCCAAAAAGCACAGCAACTGAATCCTGCTTTCTTAATTGAAGCTAAAGGCTATGCTGTTGAAACCGTACTAACTTTTGCAAGAGATTGGGGTTTAGGATCTTCTTCTACTTTAATTAACAATATTGCTCAATGGGCTGCTGTAAATGCCCATGAATTACTAGTATCCACTTTTGGGGGGAGCGGATACGACATTGCCTGTGCACAGCATGACCGACCAATTTTGTATAGTCTTGTAAACAAAGTTCCCCTCATTACAGAGGTTCATGAAAACCTTCCATTTGCTAATTCACTTTTCTTTGTTTATCTAAACCAAAAGAAAAATAGTCACGATGGCATCAATACCTATCGAAAAAGAAATATCGACACCTCGGCACTTATAGAGCAAATCACTTTGTTAACTAAAAAAATGGTTTCTAGCACAAGCATCGAAGAATTTGAAATGCTTATGACAACTCATGAAGAATTACTCGCTAAGGCGCTGAACATACCAACGGTCAAATCAGAACTATTCTCTAATTTTAAAGGCGCTATAAAAAGCCTCGGCGCTTGGGGCGGAGATTTTATTTTAGCATCAGGAGATAGCAACACACCAGATTATTTCAAAAACAAAGGATACCCAGTTGTACTACCTTTTCAAAAAATGATACTATAAAAAAAGCCCTTTTTGAAGAGGGCTCCTATATTAGTTAAGTTGTAAAACTACTAGTAAAAAGTAGCTCTATTATCTTCGATTTCTGAAGCTTCTTTTAAAGCGTTATATACTGCGGTATTCACCTTTGACGCACTTGCCGTTTTTAGGTTATTAGCATAGGTGCTATAGTTATCTAAACTAGCAGCCTCGTCCTTTTTAACTACTGTAATCATGAATACTCCTGTTTCCCCTTCAATTAAACCAGAAGTTTCATCTTGATTCATGGCATAAGCCAATCCCAAAACAGCTGGTTCGTTTCCAGCACCAGAAATCATTGGTGATTTAACCGTCAAACTTGTTACGTTCGCTACAGAAATATTTGTCTCTGCAGCAATCTCATCCATTGACTTACCTGCGTATTTGGCTAAAATTTGCGCAGTCTTTCTTTCTTTTCTGATTTTAGGAAGCACTTGCGATGAGGCATCTTCAGCCGACATTAAACCTTCTTTATAGGTAGCTGTTAGCTGCACAATAGCATACCCATTATTGATGCTAAATCTCTTGATATCTCCTAATTCAGTATCTTCATTAAAAGCCCATTGTACTACTGGTCGTTGACTTCCTAAACCTGGTAAATTTTCGTCTAACGCTTTCACCTTATTTACAGGTCTTACGATATACTCATTTTCTTTCGCTAAATCAGGAAATGATTTTCCATTTGAAGAAGTACCCATTTCAAATTTAGTTGCTTCTGTAAACAAACCATTGATGGTTTCTTCAGATGCTTCAACTATTCTTGCCAAATGCGCGACTTGTACGATATCCTCTTTATCATCCACCTTAATAACGTGAAATCCGAATTCAGTTTCAACCATACCTATTGTTCCAATTCTATTTTCAAAGGCAAAGTTGCTAAACGCAGGAACCATTCTTTCTTTTTGGAAAAAACCTAAATCTCCACCTTGAGGCGCAGACCCACCATCAGAATTATCTTTTGCCATTTGCGCAAAGTCAGCATCTCGCTTTCTTGCATCTCTTAGCAACTCTTTGGCTCTCGTTTCTGCCTCTCCTTTCGTTCTTTTCACTTCAGGATTGGCTCTTTGAGCACCTTCAAAAGCTACCAGTATATGACTCGCTTTTACAGAGCCTCCACTTTTTCTGGCTACCATCTTCGAAACCTTGAAATGGCTACCATCACGGTAAGGACCATAAGTTTCCCCAATCTCCAGCGTCATTAAAGAATCTGCAAATAACATTGGTAGTTCATTTTTAGCTTTAAAAATCGTATCAAATTTAATATCTGAATTAAGATCTAAAAACGCACTTACATTAGTTGTATTTATAAAACCTATAACAGTATCATTTATTGCTTGTCCTTCTTTCGATTCTTTCGTCTGATCAAAACCATATTGGTCATTCATCAATTTACTAACATACTCTTTTGCCGCTTCTTCATCGGCAGCAGAAGGCTTCTCTTCAAAATATACAAATTGTATGTCTCTTGATTTTTCTTGCTTAAAGTCTTCCTTATGTGTGTTGATATAACCTGTTATTTCACTTTTAGTTACCGTTATTGAACTATCAGGAATACTAGAAAAAGGTATTCTAACATATTTTAAGTCCATCTTATCATTGGCCAATCTATATTCAAATTCGCCTTCTTTTAAGGTAGCACCTACACCTGCCTTAATCAAATTATAATAAGTTTGCTCTTTGGCTAATTGTATGATCACTTTCTCAGTATCCAACCATGACTCATACTGCAAAGGGTTGTTAGCTTTCCAGTCTGCTACCGTTTCTTTAAAGATCGAAGGATCGAAAACCCCATCAACATTTTGAAAATTTGGGTTTTGAGAATACCCTGATGTCTTTAAAAAATCAATAATCTGATCTTGCTCAATACCTATACCCAGATTATCAAACTGCTCATCTAAAATAGCACGCTTTACCTCATCGTCGTATACATCATTAATCAACTGCATTGATGATCTACCGCCACTATTTCTTGAAGCAGCTTCAATTTTATTTCTAAAAGCATCAACGGAAATTTCCTTCCCATTTACCTCCGCCACAGAAGAACCTACTTTTCCGCCTCCAGCAATATCACCATTTACAAAAACACCTGATATTACAAATGCGAACAAAGCCAGACCAATGATTAGTATCAATATGGTAGTTCTCTTTCTTATATTTTCTAAAATTGCCATTCTATGGAGTATTTAAATTTATTCCTTTAGTTATTGGGTGGCGAAATTACCATTTTCTTTTCATCTGTTCAAATTTATTGTAGTTAACTGTCTCGCTAACTGAAGGAGGGCTTTTGGAATTAATCTTAGATACAGTTCGGGAAAATCAATCCTGACATGTGAGAATCTAAACAGAGCAGTAAACTGTCCATTTTTTTAAAACCCTAAAGACATTTTTAAATGATTATTTGAAGGATTACTATGGATGGATATTCGTACGGCTTCACCCGTAATAGCACATGAATTATTCTATTTCGATGATTTCCATAAACACCATATCAATCTTAGTACTAGAAACTTCTAAGATTGTAAAACGAAAGTTGTTTATTGCAATTTCAGCATCTTGCTCCGGTATTTCGCCCGTTTCATTTACAATTAATCCGCCCAGGGTTTCATACTCATCACCTTCAGGAAGTTGAAATTTGTAATTTTCGTTTAAATAGTCCACCTCTAACCTAGCGGATAGTTTATATGATGTTTCACTTAGCTGTTCTTCTATTAGATCTGTAGAATCGTGCTCATCTTCAATCTCGCCAAAAAGCTCCTCTACAATATCTTCAACCGTCATTATTCCTGATGTACCGCCATACTCGTCAAGAACGACAGCAATACTCTTTCGCTTCTTTATCAAGACTTTTAGAATATCATGTATAAGCATGGTTTCAGGCACTAACTCTACTGGGCGTAAAATACTCTTTATGGTTTTGGGTTTTTTAAAGAGTTCATATGAATGCACATAGCCAATAATATTATCTACCGTGTCTTTAAATATGAGAATTTTAGAATACCCTGTTTCACTAAAAAGTTTGGTTAAATTTTTCGGAGTCTCGTGTAGCTCAACCGCAGTTATCTCAGTTCGAGGGACCATAACCTCTCTTGCTTTTACCCCCGTAAATTCTAATGCATTTTGAAATATCTGAATTTCGGAATCTACCTCATCTTCTTCTTCAACGGTTTCCATCTGTTCTGTAATGTAATCCCCCAATTCAATTTTGCTAAACGCCAATTGCACTTCATCACCTTCGGTCTTAAAAAAGGCCTTTAAAATAAAATCAGAAATGGTAATAATAAAATCAGATATGAATGAGAATAGTACATAGAAAACATAGGCGGGTACGGCCAACACCTTCAATAGCGTATTCGAATAAATCTGAAATAACACTTTCGGTAGAAATTCTGCTGTTAAGAGAATAACTAGGGTAGAAATAATAGTTTGGGTAAGCAAACTGAAGTCGTTGAGGTACGCAAATATTGCACTATCACTTGCTGCAATAGCACGTAACAACCAACCGGTAAGAAAATCTCCCATAAATATACCGTAGATCACTAGGGCGATGTTATTACCAATAAGCATCGTGGCAATAAACTTGGAAGGTTTTTTAGTAAGTAATCGCAATATTTTGGCGAGAAAACCTTCTTGCTTTTTCTCTATCTCAATATGAATTTTATTTGCCGATATAAAGGCAATCTCCATCCCTGAAAAGAATGCAGAAAACAATAGAGCTAAAAGAATAATGATAAGGGTAGTATCCACAACTACTTTTGATTATCGCGTTGTCGTTGCTCAAATTTCTTACGATACTTTCTTCGGAATAAAAACATACCGATTGAAGCTACAGCAAAGAAAATAAACAGATACGCATAATTACGATCTACATTCCAAACTTGCGCTATTTTGTACACCGAAAAGATGGCTACAAATAAATAAAGGTATTCGGTGTATCTTAATATTTTAATCATCTTTTGTGTCTGGTATAAGCATTAGACCATTGGTCTTGTGCGCGTATAAAAAGTTTTTATCTTGACTGAAATCCATACCTACACCATCCATGATAGTCCCATCTTTTGGGTTGGTATATTTGAATTTTTCATGGGTAAAACTCCATTTGTTATTTTGGTCTATAAATAGTTGCGGGGTTTCCAATTTGGTACCGTCATGACTTTCTAAAACCACATTACCTTGTAAATCTATCAAATTCGTAGCAGAATAAATAATGCCGTAATCTGCTTTTACAATACTCTTTTTATTTTCCTCATCATAAAAATCAACTACCAAACCATCTGGAAAGGTTTGATACGGAAATTCAAGATTGGTGAAATCTTCTCTTTTAGGGCTTTTCAATACAGCAATGACTTTTGATGACTCAATGGTATCACCTATCATGATCGCATTCGTCTCGGTATACGTAAGCACAAAATTTTCAGCAATACCAATAGGAAAAACCAGCTTCTTTGCCTCATCACCCACTCGCTTGTAATTATCGGTACACGAAAAAAAAAGCATTGCCATACTAACGATGGCAATGCTTTTTAACATATTATGTAAAGGTTTAATCATTTTACAAATTAGGCACTTTTACGCTACCACCTACCCAACACTTGAAAGTTACAGTTTTACCCGCCATACCTGAAGAGAAAATCATCTCTTTAGTCGGTGCTTTGGCTGAGTAACTTTTTGCTGACCTATTAGCCGTAGAACCCAAAGAAGGATCTACTCTACCAGCTTTTCTAGCCATATCGGCCGCTTTCCAATAGATAGCTCTTTTCTCGAAAGTTGTAGTTCCACATGCATTAGCACTTGTAGCATATAAGTTTGCAATTAACAAGTACGCTCTACCATTCGATTGATCTGCGTCAATTGCTTTTTGAGCATATTTTCTAGCTGCTGATTTTCTTCCTTTTCGCTTATTGATTACAGCTACTTTGTATGCGATTTTTGATTTTTTCTTCGAATCGGTTTCCAAACTTAAAGCTTTATCAAAATCTGCCAAAGCACCATTGGTGTCGCCATTTTTCATTTTCAAGGTGCCGCCATAAACATAAGCTGTAGCAGAAGGATCAAGTGCTAACTGCGCTTCAAATAATTTTTGAAACATCGGATCATCAGTACACTCTTTGTTGAACATCAAACCAACTGCTCTTTTAACCCAAACCACATCGCCTTTCTTTTCATCAAACGTTTTTTGGTATAAAGGAATCAGGTTCGTACAATCGGCTAAAGGACCTAATTTAGCATCGATACTACCAGCAATTTTACCAAAAGACTCTGAATTGGTAATATACCCTTTCAATTTTTTCTTCTCTTTTGATGTTAATGTACCTGCCTCTTCTTTTGGTAGCAGTTTTGAAATTTGGTCAGTTAACTTACCGTTTTCAACTTCTATCTTTTCAGTAACTTCATCATAAACATCAAAAACTTCTTGCAAGTCTTTACTACCCGCTTTATTCAAATCTACTAAACTTGAAAAATAAAGATACAACGCTTTTGGATTCTTGAAATTTGCATTGTCTTCGGTAAATGCTTCACCTAACATGCTATAAATTTCATCATCAGAACTCATTTTATTATCATACTTCAAAAGCACTTTATCGATCAATACATCTGCCATTTTTGTTTTAGCAGGAAAATACTTCATGCTATTATCAAAAAGTCCCATCAAGTCATTGATAAAACCATCTTTATCTGCACCTGAAGATTTCTTAATCTTATCTTTTAAGATTCGCTCACCATAGACAAAATTAGCCCTATTCAATTCAGGACAAGTTTCGTAGACCATTTTCCATGGAGTATATGCCGCATCATAATTTTTAACTTTTACATGCTCGGTGTAGATAGAGAGGTTAGTCACACACTCTGTATTCTGAGCCTGGGCATTGCTAATCGCCATACACCCTAAAAGCATAATCGCTGTAAAGTAGAATTTCGTTTTCATCCTGTTATTGTTTAAAGTGGTTAATGTACTAAATTTTGGTTAGTTAATTTTTCTTTTGCTAAACCATTTATCATTTAAGGATAGACCTACATTGATTTTAAAATAGTTTTCTTCAATTAAGTTAGCATCGGTTGTTCCACGTTTTCCAATCTCAAAACCAAGGTTGATATTAGAATATACACTTGCGCCAGAACCTGCTAGTGGTAGACCAACTCCAAAAGTTATGCCAAAGTTATTTATTTCGGTATTGTTTATTACCATACCAGTTTGATCAAAACGCAAACCTGCGCGATACGTAACTCTGCTCAAATAGCTAGTAAATGAGGTGTAATCAGGTATATAGTATCCCCCAAAAGCAAATGAACTAGCATCTTGATATGAAAAATTATCAATTTCAATAAACTCATTTTCAAAAGTACTCAGTTTTTGAAAGCTATACTCGCCTCCTAAAAACCATTTTTTGTTTTCGCCAATCCCTAAACCAAAAGTAGTGGTGGTAGGTATTTTTAAAGCCGTTTTCAACAAGCCTCTTGCCTCAAGGTCTACATCAAGAATCTCAATGTCTGATCCGTTTGACGTTGAAAAAGAACCTATCTGTTGTGTATTTCGACCCGATAGATTTGCCTGTGTATTAACACGCAATGAACTATACAAGGTATGTTTCTCACTTATTTGAGGTGTATAATTTAAGGCATAATTAAAATCCATTCCAAAGATTCTAGATTCTCTTCTATCCGTAGTACCAAATTGGACGCCTTCAATACTTTGAGCTCTATTATTTTCAAGGGTGCCAAAATTATAATTAGCAGTAATTCCTAAGCTTAAATTCTTGCTAAACTCATAACCAATAGAAAGGTAAACCTTATTTAATCCTCCAGTACCTGTATATAAATTTCTAACATCTGTAGTACCGCTGTCAACATCATTTTCAACAGTAACATCAGATTGAAAATTATAGCCTACAGAAGAATATCTATTTAATCCAAAACCAACTCCAAACCCTTTACCTACAGGGAAACCAATGGATAAATAATCAAGGTTTGTGATTTTATTGTTCTCTTTTTCAGTAGCACTATTTATGGCTAACTGCTTGTATGAAATACCTGCAGCATAAGTCGTAAGCCGCAATTTACCATACCCAGCTGGGTTAGACAAACTCAAATGTATACTATCCGTATACATGCCAATACCACCCATCATCTGATTTTCTATCGAACTTGAAGTTCTGATTTCACCAATACCAAAATAAGAATATGGAGAAACAGTACCATCTTGAGCGTTCAAACTAATAGCAGCGATGAAGGCTATTGCAATAACAATTTTTTTGACCATTTAGTGCTTGTTGTATTCCAGCAAAAAGTTTAACCCTATCAATAGAAATTTGGAATCCGCAAATATGGTATTTTTTAACCGTTCTGACAAAAATTGGGCATCACCGCCTGTTAAAATAACTGTTAAATCTTTAAAACGCTTTTTATATTGGTCAATTACACCATCAATTTCGGCGGAAATACCATTAACCACGCCACTATGAATACTACTTTCTGTAGAATTTCCGATGAGATCTAAGGGGTCACCTAATGGCAATAAAGGTAGTTTTGCTGTCTGATTATGAAGTGCTTCGTAACGCATATGCAACCCAGGGGAAATAGCTCCACCCAAGTATTCACCATAATCGTTTACCATATCATAAGTCACACAAGTGCCCGCATCAATAACTAGCGTATTGGCGGTGGGATTAAAGTAAAAAGCAGCCGTAGCCAAAGCGATACGATCTACACCTAAAGTATACGGCGTAGCATATGAGTTCTTAAATGGAATTTTAGAATCATGATGCAACACATGCACTTTACAAAAAACGGATAGCGCAAGAACATCTTTTTCATCTAAATACCCTACCGCCGAGACTATCGCCCAATGTATACTTGGATATAGTTTAAAAAACCTCTTCGTCTTTTCAAGAAAATTTTCTCGCGCTGTACTTTCCGTATAAAGAAGCTTCTCCTTATCAAATACCGCCAGCTTTATTGAGGTGTTACCCGCATCTACAATTAGGTTCATGCTACAAAGATTGTAAAATGTAAAAGAAACCTACACCTTTTTTCAAGTTTTTGTTTGGATATCATAAATTAGAAATTATATTTGCAGCCCCTTACGGGGTATGGTGCCTTAGCTCAGTTGGTAGAGCAATGGACTGAAAATCCATGTGTCCCTGGTTCGATTCCTGGAGGCACCACAGCAGATCCCCGCAATAGCGGGGATTTTTTGTTTCTATCTGTTTCTAAATTCGTAATCCCCATATCATCCAGAACGCTGCTACCCATGTATCTGAAAAAGTATGTGCCAAAAGTAATCCGTCATAGTTTAATCTAATGTTTCAGTTGGTTTGGTCTCTTTATTTTCACAAGATGCTAGTGGCAAAAAAAGCTATTAGTGCTTTTCGAATACAATTCATTTTTTAACGTTTTAAAAAGGCGAATCGCTTTTAACAAAGGCACACTAAAATAGTATCTTTGAGATAATTATTTATAATTCACATGAAATTTCTTTATCCCATAATCGCATTTCTATTCCTTACCACTTCTGTTTTTGGTCAAAAGAAGCTAGAACGCACACTAAAGCAATTAAATACTGAAAGTGTACCCTATGTTTATGTCAATGAGCTAAACACAACGTCTGAAGCGATAATCTTAGACACTCGAAAGCAAGAAGAGTATAATGTAAGTCATCTTAAAGACGCCATTTGGGTAGGTTATAAAGCCTTTAATGAAGATACCGTAATCACTAAAGTCACTGATAAAAACACTCCCGTTATCGTGTATTGCTCTATTGGCGTGCGTTCAGAAGATATTGGCGAAAAGCTTCAAAAATTAGGGTACACGAATGTAAAAAATCTGTATGGCGGTATTTTCGAATGGAAAAACCAAGGAAATTCCGTTTATAACAACAATACCATCGAGACTGATAGCGTACATACTTTTAACAAACAATGGGGAAAGCTGCTAAATCAAGGTGTCAAAGTTTACAATACCAAGAACAACAACTAATTAGCTGTTAATTTCTCACGCAAATTCTCTCAACTAGAAATGGCCATTATTTTACCACAAGAAAGAAAAAACGAATCGGCTACCGTAAACTATCACAACATCGCATCAAAGAACTTACTACTCATATTCACGCGCAACCCTGAGCTAGGTAAATGCAAAACAAGATTAGCGGCAACCGTTGGTAACAAGAGTGCTTTAGCAATCTATAAATTCTTATTAAACCATACCGCAGGTTTAACCAAAGACGTGAATGCTGCCAAACAAGTTTGGTATTCTGAGAAAATTTGGGAGGATGATATTTGGGATAAAACGGTCTTCGACAAAAGACTGCAAAATGGCGTAGATTTAGGAGTTCGTATGGCCAACGCCTTTCAAGCGGGATTTGCATCTGGTTTTGAGCGCATCATAGTTATTGGTAGCGACATGTATGATTTAAGCAAAGATGATCTTGACAAAGCCTTTGATGTATTAGAAAACAAAAATTTTGTACTAGGCCCTGCGGAAGATGGCGGGTATTATCTATTAGGGATGACTACTTTCAAAGCCGCCGTTTTTAACAATAAATCTTGGGGTACAGCAAGCGTTCTTCAAGATACCTTAAACGATTTACAAAACGAAAATATACAACTGTTAGATGTTAGAAACGATGTTGATCTCTATGAAGATATCGCTACAACGGATGCCTTTCAACCTTTTTTAAAACACCTTAAAAAATGACGCAAAACCAATTAGACGAATCTGTAGGCTACCTAAAAAGCAAGGGATTTGATGCCCCTGAAATAGGTATTGTTCTAGGTACTGGTTTAGGCAGACTAGTTGATGAAATCGAAAACGCTATTGAGGCACATTATCATCATATTCCCTTCTTTCCGTTAGCAACTGTTGAGTTTCATACCGGCAAACTACTATATGGCACCTTTGAAGGCAAAAAAGTAGTCGTGATGCAAGGTCGCTTTCATTTGTATGAAGGTTATGACCTGATGGACATCACGTACCCCATTCGCGTAATGCACCAATTAGGCATTAAAAAACTCTTTATTTCAAATGCAGCCGGAGCTATAAATCTTAACTTCAAAAAAGGAGATATGATGTTATTAGAAGATCATATCAATTTACAAGGAGGCTCTCCTTTGGCCTTTAAAAATGTTGCTCAATTCGGAGATCGTTTTGTTGATATGTCTGAACCCTATGATGGCGAAATGCGAAAAAAACTAATGGCTATTGCGGCAAAAGAAAACATCACGCTCAAAGAAGGAGTGTATGCCTCGGTTGTCGGCCCTCAGTTAGAGACTCGTGCAGAATATCGTATGATAAAGACACTCGGTGCTGATGCAGTTGGAATGAGCACGGTACCAGAAGTAATTGTAGCGAATCATTTACAACTACCAATTATAGCAGTATCTGTTTTGACGGACGAATGCGATCCTGATAATTTACAACCTGTTAATATTCAAGATATTATTAACATTGCTGAAAAAACAGAGCCTAAAATGGTAAAGTTATTTAGAGAATTAATAAAGCAACTATGAGTTACTTAGAAGTAAAGAAGCGCCCCACGCTTCTAATTTTGCTAAAATAAAAGTAAGAAACTCTAAGTTACTGCGTCAAATAAATGAATTTACAAACGAAATCGAATGTTAGGTAAATTAATTTTAGCGCTATTAGGTTCCTTTTGGTTGTCTTGCGGAAATTCTCCACAAAAAACTACAACTAAGACCTACGAAGTACAGGAAAAAGCTAAGAAGGTTGTAAAAACATCTAGAGCGGTTGTATTGCAGGATACTTCGAAAAAAGAGGTTGCCATTGTATCAAAGGAGAAGGTCGAGACACCTAAAGCTGTTTTACAAAAATCAGAACAGCTCGAGCCTTCTAAGGAAGCTCTCTATAAATCAGAAATAACAGAAAAACTAACAACACCTATCCATTCAAAATGGAGTTATTTATTGTCGAAATATGTCAATGATAGTGGCGATATGGATTACAAAAGTTTTCAAGCAAACAAAAGTCAACTTCAAGATTATTTAGATTATTTGGCAGAAAATAGCCCTAAAAAAGAATGGTCAAAAAATGAAAAATTGGCTTATTACATCAACTTGTATAACGCTGCTACGGTAAAATTAATCCTTGAAAATTATCCTACCAAAAGTATAAAAGACATTAAAAATCCCTGGGGAAAATCTTGGGTTAAAACGGGTGACGGCATACTTTCCTTAGGAGATATAGAACATAAGATACTTCGAAAAATGAATGAACCTCGTATTCATTTTGCGATAAATTGCGCTTCCTATTCTTGTCCGAAATTGCTCAACATAGCTTTTACTTCCGCTCAAATGGAAAAGCAATTGCATCAGGTTACCACCAGTTTTATCAATGATACAACACTAAATAAATTATCCGAAGAAAAGCTTGAACTATCAAATATCTTCAAATGGTATAAAAAGGATTTTACTAAAAGTAGTTCACTAGTCGATTACATAAAACGCTATACCAAAATCGAAATCAAGCCTAACGCCGATATCGATTACCTAAAATATAACTGGAGCCTGAATGAAGCCAAATAATCTCCAAATCAGCATCATAATTCCGGTTTTAAATGAAGAAGCCTCGATAGGTCGGATTTTGGCTTATTTGAAAAATAATAGTGCAACAGAGAATATCAAAGAAATCTTGGTAGTTGATGGTGGCAGTACAGATACTACCGTAGCAATAGCATCTCAATATGACTGCAAGGTGCTGCTTTCCGCAAAAGGACGTGCCAAACAATTGAACTTTGGAGCCAAGCATGCATCAGCGGCAGTTCTATATTTTTTACATGTAGATACACTTCCGCCCATTAATTTTGATGCTAGTATACTAGAAGCAATCTCTAATAGTCACCAAACAGGGTGTTTTCAAATGAAATTCGATAGCAAAAGTCGATTTTTAAACTTTTTCGCATGGTTTTCGCGTGTCAATCACAAACTTTGTCGAGGCGGTGATCAATCGCTTTTTATTACCAAAACCCTATTTGAAAAATCAGATGGTTTTAATGAAGATTATATGGTCTACGAAGACAATGAATTCATAGGTAGGTTGTATGAAATGACTCCTTTTAAAATACTGCCTAGAAAGGTAAAAACTTCAGCAAGAAGGTATGAAGAACGCGGAGAATTAGCATTACAATACCATTTCGGAATAATTCATTTGAAGAACTATTTTGGCGCTGGGCCTGAGAAATTGTATGATTATTACAAAAGAAAAATAGCCGTTTAGCGAATTCGACCTATCTCACCACCCTCAAAATCCAACAGTACTCCATCAGAAATCCATTTTGCTAGAGCTTGTCTATTGTCAGGTTCTAAAATGCGTTTTTGGTCTTTCTTATTTCTTATGTTACCTATTTCAATATATGCCATTGCTGGATGCGTCTTTCGCACTAAATAGAGCTCTGTGCGATCACCGAAAGTTCCAGAATAGGTTCTATTGGGTTGATACTTTTTATATTTCTTGCCGAAAGTCCTATGCACACTTTCTGCTAATTTTTTTCCATTTCTACTTTTTTCGTGATGATAAAAGAATACATCAATGTTTTGCCCTTTACTTCGACTATCTACATGCGTCACAATTAAACGCTGAAATTTACCACGATTCTCTCTATGAAGATTGTTAATAATATCAACTCGCTGCTTCAATCTAGCTTTATGATTTAACGGAATTACCTTGTCACCATAAGCAACCTCATCATGGTCAATTTCTAAAATTCGCTCATCTCGAATTCCGTCATTCGGGTCACGAATAATAATATATACCGTTGCACTATGGGCCAATAGCTCTTTAGCCAAACGCAATGTAATATCATAGGCATATTCATCTTCAGCAAGTGATTTGCCCTTGTAAACCGCCATGGCACCAGGGTCAGGACCACCATGACCTGAAACCAAATAGTAGACCGCACCTTCTAGCTTTTTACTTTTGGAAAGTACTGTTTCATGTTTAGCGCCAAAAATGGAGTATTCCTTTGCTTCGATTGTTTTGATCTCAATAGATTTCTCTTGTATGGCATCAACAATAGCAACGGTATCTAATTGAACTGATGGAATTCGGTAAGTACGACCTTCAAATAAATGGACGCTATCACGAAGATTTTCCATATTCATTGCAATAAAATCATCGTAGGCGTCGTATGGGTTTATTCCCTGTTTTCTTAGTAAAGAGAGAATACCATCACCCTTTTCTGCCGTAACAGAGACCAAACTATCTTGGGCCACTAACTGAACAGCTACACCCATGAAAATTATCAAACTACACTTCTTAAAAAAAATTGAGATCATCTAAATAAAATATATGTTTGGCAAACTTCAAAAATGATGCCTAAAACTGTAACTAGCTTTTGCAAAATTAGAGAACCTAAGTACAATGAGCAAAGTCGTTTCAATAATTAGTTAACGATTTATTCAACAATTTCGATAGCATTTTTTGATACTAAAAATACTGACCAATTCCAAATACTACTCCACGCGACGGATCTTTCGTAATACCATAGCCATAATCAATGCGAAAGATGGCATTGAATATCTTTTTATGCATAAATCGGAGCCCGAAGCCTGGATAAATACGAATATTTTGATTATCGGCAAAGTCACCAAAACCACCACCTGGGTTTCGCCACGAACCGCCATCAACAAAAACATTACTTTGTAATACAAACCATTCTCTGTCAATTAAGGTATGCCTATATTCGGTATTAAAAACTATCGCTCCGGTACCGCGATCAATAGTATTACCCACCCCTCTAATATTTAGATTATTATCTACTGTAAAAGGTGCAAATGGTGTTTCTACGTTACTAGCCAAGCCGAGGCGTAATCGGCTCGCCCAGTTTCCTTTTGCCCCCATTCGCCGAAAGTATGTGAAATCATTAAAGCCGATAATAAATTCTGGAAGACTCGAATTTGAACTACCCACATATTGAAAATTTAGTGTGCTTCGAAAGCCTTCTAAATACTGATAATAGTATTTCAAATCGTTGTAATCATAAATAAGTTTAAAGAGATGTTTATCAACATTTAACTCTTGCGGCACCATAGTATTTGTAGCACCAAATAAATACGAATAATCTTCGGTGAACAAACTAAAACCGAGTTCTACCCTATTTATAAAATTGAATTCGTAGAGTCCCAAAACTTCAAAGCCCATATTATTATACTTATAATCCGCAGTTGTATTATCAAAGAATACAGGTTCTTGCGTCGTAAAATCATGATAATTAACAGCCAAGCCCAATTTAGGACTAAATAAATAGGGTGCTCGAATACTTACACCAAACGAATTAAAATTATCGTATTGGTAAAAGCCACCAAGGGTAATATTTCGACCTAAAAAATTAAATTCTTGAAGCCCAATACGGAAAGCAAAATCATCATTGGAAGAAGTAAATAGATTTGCGAAAGGGATCAAAGTAAAGTTTTCCTCAACCCTATAGATTACTTCATAACCATTATTTAAAGAAAACACCTCAAAATCAGCATTTGAAATAGCCGGCAATCGTTTTAATCGATCTATGTCGTCTGCAATGATTAAAGAGTCCAATGCAGCGCCTGGTTCTAAGGCAATCAATTTTTTAAGGGAGGATATTTTCGAACGCTTAGCACCTTCGAAATTGATTGTAGACACCATATTTTCTTGAGTAAAGCCAACGTTCAAGATAAAAAAGAATAACACAGAGAAATAAGACCTGATCATTACAAATGCCTTTTAAAAAACCCAAAGATAGTATATCAATGTAACAATGAAATCAAAGAAGACACCTTAATAAAATCATACACCAAATCAATTATTCAACACTAAAAGAGGTTTGAGAAAACTGATTTACCCAATTGTCTTCACTAACCCCCATTAAAGTAAAATCATAAGAAGCTTCTAATTTTAAGGTAGGCGGTGTTCCTTTTGTAATGTTTAATACGACATTATCAAGGGCATAATATTGAAAACTTTTTTCAAAAGTATAGGTGCCAGACAGCAAATTATTAGCCGCATCTGAAACTACCTGAAAGTAGATTTTTGTATCAGTATATCTTCCATCTTTCCATGAGAAATTAGGCATATTTGCAGAAGTATCAATAGCTATGTTTTGAGGAAGGTACTCCGTCGGTTTTGAATTTTGTTTTAATCGAATGGGGTTCGAGAGATGCGTTTGACCTGCTTCATCAAAGGATACAATCACCCATTTTTCAGTCTCTGAAGTTATCTCAAATTTCTTCAAATAACCATTAAAAACATCGGTTACCGGCACCACTACTGCCGTGTAGTTTTCAAAATCATTCTTATCAAATGAGGCATCTTCCGTTTCAAAGTATTGTAGATTGGTAGCTCCGGTTCTTGGGTAAAAGAAAACACTAATCTTATCATCAGCAGCGTTGCTGGCGGCACACGCAATCACATTATCTAGAACTACATTTTTACTTGCTAAACTAGTATCTAAAGTAGGTGCCAATATATTTTCAGCATCTGTAGAACAGCTTAGAATTAGTAGTGCGATTATGGGGGAACAAAATCGATACATATCAGTTTGTTTTATAATATTCGGTTATTATCTTTTGAGCAGGTTTATTTTGTGGCGTAAAACGATTATCATCTGCCCCGCCCGACTTTTCATGATTGATAAACCACTTCCAAACGTAACCACCGGCAAACCAATCTTCCGTCCAGAATTCTTCAAAAATTGCTTTTTTGGCGTTGACTTGTCCGTCTAGGTTAACCCTTTCCTCATGGCGGTCTACTTCCCAAGGTTTTTTTGCTGTAAAGTCCATACTTCGATACCCAAATTCAGTAAAAAGTACTGGCTTATTTTTTGCTTTTGAAAGATTAGCAATATCTGTTTTCCATCGCTTCCATCCTTCTTTTAATTGTTCTACAGAGGGTGTTTTTTCTGCCGATAATGGAAAATAGGCGTCAATACCGATATAATCAAGATCCTCCCAAAAGCTTGTTCTTGGGTACTCATCCCAATTGGCGGCATAGGTCAATTTTCCTTTGTATACCTTCCGAATTTCTTGAACAAGATTCTTCCAATACCCTGGTCTATTTTTTACGAATTGTTCCAACTCGGTTCCAATGCACAAAATATCTGCCTTCGTTTCTTGCGCTAATTCGGCATATGTAAGAATGAAATCATGATATGATTTTTCCAAAATTTTCCATTCTTCTTCAGAGCTCATTTTAAGGGTGCCGGTAAACTCACCTTGAGAAATCCATATTTGGGGTTTAACCATTACTTGAACTCCGTTTTTATGTAATAGTTCAATATACTGTTTTGCGCCGCCCTTGGTTTCACCAAACCATTGCCTGTCCGTATTATGAATGATTTTAGGGGAATTGATATCGCGTATAAATCCAAAGGGCATTACTGCGGCATGATTTGCATACACCGATAACACTTCATTAATGTGTTCTTGCGTTGCCTCTTCCCGGGAAGCGACAAAACTAACACCATTAATTTTTGGAGTCACCTGACTTGCGCATGAGAACTGTAACAAGCAAAGTATTACAAAACCTAAAACCCTCATTCATTTGCGTTTAGCTTGCAAAATAAGTGTTTTTGAATGAATTCCTTAAAAATAGGGGTTAAAATTCCTGAACCAGCTATTGTGAATGAAACGAAAAATAGTTCACTCCCCACAGGGCAGGGACAAAGATGGAGTCTTTTTACAATATAGCCCGCAAACCAAGGCTAAAGGTTTGGCCCAAGCCTTGAAAATTACTGCCCCTTACGAACTTGTTGTAAGAAAGCTCCATATTTAAGGCATTAGTAAGTTGATATTTTCCACCAAAACCTAAAGCCGTATAATTCTGAGAAAAGTTCTCTCCTCCGCTATTTGGATTATCGTATCCTATAAAAAAATTCTGTTGTCCGTTTATGAAAATAGTCGATTTCGAAGACGGAAAATAGCTTAGAAAAACACTAAGAGGAACCGCCAAACTATTATTTGCAAAACGCTCACCTACATTAGAAGTTGTAGCATCAGCCTCTGATCTTTTTTCTCCGAAATTAAACCCAAGATCAGCCTCTGTAAAAAGCTGCCATTTGTTGCCACCAAAGGTTTTATCATAGAAAAATTTGGTTTCCCAAAAGGTACTTCTTTTATCTAAATAAGGTGCGTTTGGCACATCTTCAAATAGTGGTAAAAACAATGAACTCGTAAACGAGAAATTACCAATATTTTTAAAAGGTTGTACGCGGATGGAAGGGGCGATAGTGCTCAGGCCACTTCTAGCGTCAGTTGCATTATCTTCAAAATTAAAAACGCTTGTTGCCTTTGCACCATTGATAGTGTTAGCGCGGACTTGAAAAATCAAACCAATATTGATTCTAGAATTATCGCTTACCCCAGTATAAATCTCTGTAGTATTGGTGAAAAAATTCTGTCTTGCAATATCCTGTGCTTTGCTTCCCCCATCTGTTTGTTTGGTTTGGGTGTATAGGCCGTTGAAAAATTTGATATCCCATTGACCTTTACCTAAAAGCTTTGAAGGTGTATACTGCTGCACGTTACTCTGCTCTTGTTCAGGCTCATCCATCGTTTCTTGGTCTTTCGAGTCATCTTGTGCAAAACCGAATGCTGATGTAAAAAGTACTCCTGCAAGTACTGCGTAATTACGTATTGATTTCATAGATAAAATTTTTACTGTCATTTCCCTACCTGTGCTGAACTCATTTCGGTAAAGGCCAGAATCTGTTATCAGCATATAAAATAATTAATA
>RCNE010000361.1_pt1 | contig 24635 bp, 14 predicted proteins | sample 2041361 | NCBI WGS metagenome assembly RCNE01 (sample SAMN09708229, study PRJNA481090) | Marine sediment metagenome, whole genome shotgun sequencing project. | reverse complement strand
TGCATGGCTAGAGACCTACTACGAACGCGTTCTAAAGCTCCTTCGATTTGAGCTTCTCGAGTCTGAGCTTCCGCTTTTTTAAGATCTAAGAAACGTATATAGGCTTGTTCAAAAACTTTCGCAAAACGGGTTAGTATTTGGGCATCGCTTACGGAAGGGACAGTTCCAGTCAGTGAAGGGATAATAATAGCTGAATTTTTAGACCAAGCTGCCGATAGGTTATGGCTGTCTGCTTGCAGTACAAACTGCTTATAGTCTTCTGGCATCTGCCTATAATCACTATTGGCAAAGGCATGTTTAAAAAATTCATTTTTTGCTTCTGGAGGAAATGCTTTTGAAAAATAGGCATCGCCTTTCATCTTAGAATCCCAGGCATCATTAAAAATAGGGTTATCAAAATAGGGCACAAAATAACGACCCGAGGAGGAAAAATCATCAACGGAAATCCAGTGTATTACATCTTTATTATCTGGAAAGTAGGTACATAGAATGACACCACCTGCATCGAAAATTACGCCTAGTTCCTTTAATTTTTTGGCAACCACAGCAACCACTTCTTGCAGTTCCTCAGGATTGTGCATGGCCAAAGAACGGGATCGTACTTTTTCCAAAGATGCTTCAATTTGTGCTTCTCTAGCCTGTGCTTCTGCTTTTTTAAGATCTAGAAATCGGGTGTAGGTTTGCTCGAATACGGTTCCGAAGCGTTTAAAAACATCCCAGTCATTAGGTACTTCTTCGTAGGTGATGAACATCAGATATCCATGTGTAAAATAAACGATATGGAATATTTGAAAGGTAGGTAAGGGATGACCTGCTTCTAGGACACCATCGATCACTTCTCCAAAGATGGGAAGCGTACGCATAAACTCATAATGTTTTTTGATGAGGGTACCACCTAATTCATCGACATGAAAATCTTGACCTTTTTTTAAAGGTTTGTAAAAATCATAGCCAACGCCACTGCTTGGTAATAGGAATGGTTTTTGAATGACCCCTTCGCTACTCATAAAAGCAGTTGCACTTTTTTGGTCGTCTTCCCAAATACAGTAGCCTGCACTCCATGCCGGTATGCCTAATCCTTGTACTTGAAGAAACAAGTTGTTAGCCGCTTCCGGTAATTCGCTACTATTTTGCATGGCCATGGTACGCGAACGTACTTTTTCCAAAGATGCTTCAATTTGAGCCTCCCGCGCTTGTGCTTCTGCTTTTTGAAGGTCTAAAAAACGGGTATATGTTTGATTAAAAACTTTAGAAAGTCTAATCAAGATGCTATTTTCAGCTTCTGTTAAGGGAATTCCAGAATGGTCTACCACTACTAAGGCCGCATGTTTTTGAAAAGCTATTGAAATAGCGTAATGCTTAAATTTCAGTGCTTTTGTCTTCTCTGCCTTTGGCATGTTTTTTAAGGCCGGCAAATCGAACATATATTCAAAGAGTGCGTTTTTTACTTCAACCGGGTATGGCTTGGCATAGAAATCTGTTCCGTTTTTTCTTGCATTCCAAATATCGTTCTGAACAGGGTGGTCAAAATATGGGGTGTTAAAACTTAATATGGAATTATATTCCGGAGAAGCTACCCACTGTTTATACTCTTTATTTCCAGCTTTATAGGTAAATATGGCCGCTGCTCTTTCCTCCATAGAAATACCTAGGCCTTGCAATTTTTTGAGCACTTCAAGAATTACTTCGTCGAGTTCTTCACTATTTTGCATCGCCATGGTACGACTTCGTACTTTTTCTAAAGCCAGTTCTATCTGGGTTTCTTGCGCTTGCTTTTCCGCTTTTTGTAAATCTAAAAACCGCCTGTGTGCCAAATCAAAGGCTTCTGCAAAACGTTCTAGTAGTTCTACGTCTTCTTTTGGAGGATTTTTTACGACACCAGGTAGGCTATACCCAATTTCACCGTGGGTGGTGCGCGCCATGATAAAGGTGAGTCCCCCAATATGGGTTATATCATCATGAGTTGGTGCTTGTGGGTCAATATTTTTAAAATCTCCTAAGGCAACCATTTTATCTACATAAGCAATGGCTTCGTCAACATCCATAGCATAGACCACGGTTGGCTTTTTGCTTTTTTCCCATTTAGCTAATAGTGGAATATCACCATGCATATGCCTTGGTAAGGTCATTACAAATCCAATTTTGCTACCATCACCGGAGGTCATGGCCTTTTCGTAGGTTTCCGGTAACCACATCATGTGCCAGAAGTAGTGGGCTTCGTGACCCAGTTTGGTGAATTCATTGCGCATGATCACCACAATATCCAGTAGGTCTGTGGATTGTTGCATGGCAACGGCCTGAGCTCGGATACGGTCCAAAGCGCCTTCTATTTCCAATGCCCTATTCTTCGCTTCTAGTTCAACTGTTCTTCGTTTTATAGCTTCGCGAAGTTCTTGGTTTTCAAGATTTACCTTATCAAAACCTATGGTTTCTCCGGCGTCCGCCTTATTATCCGTTGTAGAAAAATGCTGATAGATAAAACGCCAACCGTCTTTTTTTTCTTGCAATACGGAAGAAAATCGGAACCGACTGTAGTAGGTCCATTCGCTACCATTTAAGAACCAAGCATCAAAAACGTGTGTGATAAAAACAAGATCGTCGAAAGCTTCTACTGTCTTTTTTTCTTCTTTCAGCTGGCACTTTCCTGCGAACTGGTCTGCCGTGGCTCCAAAAAAGGTAGTGGTTGCATTACGGTTTAGAAATTCTTCGTTCTTTGTAGATCCTATAAAGTGGTAGGCATCATCTAGGTATTTATCGTAGGTCTGTATATCACCATTTAGGTAACTATACAGCCAGATATCATATACTTTAAGAACTTCCGACTCTATTTTTTTACTTGGTTTCATTGATTTGCCTAATATAACTTAGTTAACAAGCTGGTTATTGTTACCAGGTAATTTGCCTGTTTCATCTAAAATACCGCTCATCTTTAAATGCGTGATTACAGGTTTTTTGGCCATTCTTACTAAAGAGACATGGTCAAAAGCCATCGAGTCTGTTGGGTTTTGACCTCCTCCGGTGGTTCCTAAAATCATATAATCGCGCTTATTTCTAATGCGATGGGAATACGAATGTTCATGGCCATTAAAGACGGTGTAGTCTCTATTTTCTAAAAGGTTTTCCAGTTTACCAAGACCTTTATCATCTTCGCGTTTCCACAGGGGTTTATGCATGAGAACAAATGTCCACTTTACGTTTGGATAGCGTTCTAGAGCATCCCTAAAATAGGCTAACTGGTCATTGCTCATGCCACCGACTTTTCGCTCTTTCATCTTATAATATTCGCTCTCTTCATAAATTCCTTCCACTTCTCCGTCAATAATTTTAAGTGCCTTAGCCCGAGCCTCATATATTTGCTTCATACGTTGTTCCTCGTAATCTTCTGAATCCATCATCAAAAAGAGTACGTCTTCATATACGAAATGATAGTACCGGCGTCCAAAACGTTGTTCCCAAAACGTACGCATTACCGGATTGGTGAGGTCATGATTACCGCCTAAATAAAAGAAGGGCATATGTAGTTTTGCGGTTCGCGCATCAAAGGAATCCCATTCGGTTGCCAGTTGCACGGTATCTTCTGTACCCCCATCTATTAGGTCGCCTACGCTTATTACAAAGGTGGGGTCTAGTCGATTCAATTGAGAAACGGCAGTGCTATGCACTCCTTCTCGTTCCCCTCCGGTTAGGTCTGAAATAATGGCAAAAGTGAAATCCGTTTCTTCCAATTCAAAAACAGCACTAGTCCATGGCGTGGGTCCAGAAGTAATATCGTGCTCAAATACAGGCAGGTTCTCAAGAGGCTGATTCTGCTTGCAATTGGTGAAAAGGACGATACTAGCGATAGCTACTGTAAAACGTAATTTCATTAGGAATGAGTAGTTACAATTAATTTAATAGTACTAATTTTTGAGGCACACCTAGGGTTAACACATGTGTGCACTAGCATCAGTTTTTAATTGGCCCGGAAGGTACTTTACCATATAAAACATTACCCGCAGCTTCATACTTATCTCCTTTTACCCAAAACGGTGTTTCAGGGTCGTTGGCTATCAACCGACCAGATAACACATAGCCTTGATAAAACTTTAATAAATAATCATAATCTAGACTATCTGCCTCGTCCCCAGCTTGGTGGTAGTATTTATTAATTTCATCATCAAAGGCATCAAAACCGGTAGAATAGGTAGGCGCGGGAATTCCCTTGCTAGCAAAACTGACATTGTCGCTACGGTCAAAGAGACCTTGTTCTGGAGCTGGATCATCAATTGCCTTGAGGCCAAACGCAGCGGCTCCTTCAATAATATGTTTTTGGGCCGTTGTTCTGCTTAATCCAATGACGGTGGCCAAGCTTGTATTATTGTAGCCGGCACCATCGGTATTGAATCCATATACGATTTGCTTTAACGGAAATATAGGATGCTGCACATAGTATTGGCTACCTAACAATCCTTTTTCTTCTCCGGTAAAAAGGATGAACACCGCAGATCGTTTTGTACGGTACTTTCCAATATTTTCTGCCATGCTTAAAACAGCAGTGGTTCCTATAGCATTATCACGAGCTCCGTTGTAGATGGTATCTCCGGTTGCATCTGGCTCGCCTATACCAACGTGGTCATAGTGGGCGGAATACATGATGTATTCTTTTTTAAGTTCTGGGTCTGTCCCTTCTAAAACGCCTACAACGTTTTGAGTCACCAAGGTTTCCTCTTTTTTTCCATCGGTTTCGATGGTATAAGATACGCTAGCATTACCCAAAGCATCTAATTTCTCTGCAGTTGTATTTACCCAAAGATGGATGAATTCGTTTTCGGAGTTTTCAGCCTCATTCGCATCCGGAATCTGAACACTTTCTCCCATAAAGTGTGAAATACGCGACCACCAGTCCTCTTCTAGTAATGTCATCTCTATAAGACCAATAGCTCCATTCTTCATAGCTAGGTCCTGCTTTTCCTTATGGGCTCCATAAACTGATCTTGCATCAGAAGCCTCTGGAGTTCCACCCTGTACTACAATTAATTTACCTTTAACATCCTTTCCTTTGTAATCGGCTTCGCCTCCATAACCAAGATACATGGCGTCCCCAGAAAGTGTCATTGCTTTTGCCTTCACCGCCACAATGTGTGGATAGTTCTCTCCATTCATAGCTACTTGAAGCATGCTTGGCGGTGCTGTTTGCAACAGGTTAAATGTTTGATAGTATGAATTCGTTTCAGGCATTGGCTTTACGCCATAGCTGCGTAAGGCATTGGCTAAATAACTAGCCGCTATTTTATTTTCCGCAGTACCCGTACCGCGCCCTTTTAATAGGTCATCTGCTATAAAATAGATATGGCCTTCAATTTTATTTTTGTCTACGGTCTCGGCTGCTTTTTCGGTATCGGTCTGGGCTGAACCAGTGCTAAGAATCGCTAATAAGGCTAGGGTGAAATAGTGTTTCATGGTGTTCTATTTAGCTTTGTTTGTTTGATTGTTTTAAATATATGATTTATATTTTGGGTTTTGAAAATTTAGTTGCCAGAACAACAGCGTTTCAACAACCTAATACTGGTGCTAGAAAATTAAGTAAGTGGGCTACGTACAAAAAAGTTTCCTTAATTTCCTTGATTACCTGTTGCCGGCTTCGGGAATTTTGGTGGCACAATAGTTCGTTTCGTTCCCAATTGTTTAAGCAACTCTTTGACCGCTCGTTCCAATTGCGGATCTTTTTCTTTAGAAAGTGACAACGCATCCTGTCTAACTTCTATATCTGGGGCAATACCTTCATTTTCCCCGATCCATTTATTGTTTATGGGATCAAACACTGCATTATCGGGAGCTGTAAGCGCACCACCATCTACCAACGCATAATGCACCGAAGATTTTACCAAACCGCCCCAGGTAGTCATGCCTATAAGTTTACCTGCTTTCTGCTGACGGAATACCCAAGGGAAAAAATCACCGCCAGAACCTGCCATTTCGTTGATCAACAATACTTTTGGCCCTAAGATGCCTGCGGGTAGTTGCATGGGTTTTCCATTAGGGACTTCGTTGGTAATACTTGCCCTTAAACTGCGGGTCATCAGGTCCACCATATAATCGTCCAGTAGTCCACCACCATTAAAACGTTCGTCGATTACGGCTCCTTCCTTGTCCTGTTGTGCAAAATAGTAACGGTTAAAAGAGACGTAGCCCTGACCAGAAGTATTGGGCACCCACACATAGCCTAAACGACCGTTGGAAAGAGAGTCTACCATCCTACGGTTGTCCTCTACCCATGTGCGCTGCCGTAGGGAATTTTCACTTTTTATAGGTTTTACCGTTTCCTTCCAAGCCCCTTCAAAAGTAGGTTTGCTGTTGATATATAAAATGGTTTGCTTGTCCAAAGTACCATCCAGATACTTATAAATATTGTCCGAATCTGTTAGTTCGTCCCCATTAATACCTACGATATAATAGCCGTTTTTTATATTGATGCCAGGGGCATCCAAAGGTCCGGATAACCCGGGGTTCCAACTTTCCGTGGTGTACTTTCGGTTTATTCTCCATCGCGTGTTTTCAACGTAGAGATCCGCACCTAACATGCCCATTTTGGAGTCTGCCACCTTTGGAAAATCCCCACCGAACACAAAACTGTGGCCAACGGATAGTTCGCCGTTTACCTGATCTAAAATATAGCTAAGGTCCGCCCTATGTTTTATAAACGGAACCAGAGGGGCATAGCGGTCGTAAACCATATTCCAGTCGCGACCATGCATATTTGGGTCATAAAAATAGTCGCGCTCATAACGCCAAGCCTCTTCGAACATCTGTTTCCATTCCAGAGAACGGTCCAACTTCATTTGAAGGTCGATTTTTACAGTCTTTCCTTTTTCTCCGCTATCACCTTTGGTATCGAATACGGACCAATTTCCGTTCACATTGGCCAAAAGATGCTCGCCATTTCCAGTAATTGAAACATTTCTTGCACCCGATAAAAAGTCTTTACTTTTTTGGTCTTCTAGAGTGAACTTTTTTAACGCAAGCCCCTTTTCATTTGGGATATATTCCCCTAGAAAGGCAACACCTTCAGGGCCAGCCGTAATAAAGCTGTAATCCCTTTCAGGAATGGGCATGGCTAGGGTACGCCGGGGTAGCTCTTCAAAATCGATTACAACCGTTTTCTTGGGTTCCTCTTTGTCCTTATCCTTTTTGTCTTTCTTTTTATCTGAACCTTTTTTATCGTCACTCTCTTTTTCCAAGGTTTCCTCATCACTCTTAGGCTTAAAAGGAGAGGGGTCGTCCTTCTGTAAATTAACGATGTAGGCTGCATAAGTTGGACTGGAGGTCATGGCACTTGTATTCGCCCAACCGGAACCCAAGGCCACTTCTGTACTTGCCAAAAAGTAAAACTGTTTGTGGTTTAAATCCCAAGCGGGAGAGAACGAATCTGCAAAGGAATCTGTAACCGCTCGTGTCTGACCATCTTTAACCGACCAGATAAAAATTTGCCTGAAATTATTACTGCCCGCTTTCGCATAGGCGATCCAATTGGAATCTGGCGACCAGTTCATGGTAATACCACCCCTTTCGATATTGGTGCCGCCTATGTCAATGGTTTGTATGGCTTTTGTATCCAAAGTCAACACCCTCAATCGTACATCATCATCTACAAAAGCGATATGTTTCCCATCTGGCGACCAACTAGGGTCCCAGGCCATTTTAGATTCCCCAATGGCTATTGGTGTAGGCGTACCCAATCCGTCTTGTGAGGCTAGCATTAGTGCATATCCTTTTCCATCTGCATCCGAAAACCAGGCCAATTGATCGCCCTTGGGAGACCAAATTGGAGCTCTGTCCGCTGCACCGGCAGTTTCCGTAATATTCCTTGCATCCCCAAATTCAACAGGAATGGTAAAAATATCGCCGCGCGATTCCACAATGACCCGCTTTCCGTTGGGTGAAAGGGAGGCAGCACGTGCTGAGGTGCTTACGTCTTCCCATTGGGTGGCTGCCCATGGAAAATCTCCGATTACCTGTATTTGTAATTGCTTCGTAGTATTCGTATCAAGATTTAAAAGGTGTAGATATCCTTCGCGTTCAAATGCGAGTGTGTTCGCATCTCCTGCCAACCATTTAACATCAGCACCCTTAAATTCGGTTACCTGCTTTAGTTCCTTGGTTTTTGTATGGTAGGACCATATATTGGCTACCAAATCACGATCGGATAGAAAATAAACGACATCGCCCAACCATAGGGGTTGAATATCTGTAGTACTTTCGTTTGGCAATAAGGTTTCTTCCGATGTAGTAGTGTTCAATATAATCAAAGGTGTATTTTGACCTCCCCTATATGCGCGCCACTCCGTATCCCATCTGCTTACCCTATCGATTATCAAATGTTCTCCATCCGGTGCAAAAGCGCCATCAAAAGCCCATTGTGCGTTAACCAAATCTGGAATGTTATCCGTTACGTCTATTGTCCATAAACGCTCGTAGGGTCTTGGTGCCGTATCGCGGTCACTAGCATATAGAATGCGTTTGCCATCAGTTGTCCAACCTCTTACTAGTGCACTACTAGGATGCCATGTAATCTGCTTGGCTTCACCACCTTCAGAAGCAACCATATAGACTGCTTGATAACCTGACCGATTAGAGGAAAAAGCGATCCAGTTGCCATCTGGAGAGAAATAGGGGTTGGATTCTACCGCTGCCGTGCTCGTGATTCGCTTTGCCTCGCCCCCCATAATGGGTGAAATCCAAATATCACTACCATAGGTGTATGTTATATGTGAAGCGCTGATATCCGGTTGTCTCAATAGCCGTGTGTCTTGTGCTTGTAAGATGGTAATGGCAAATAGAAATGTTCCTAAAATTGAAAAAGTCAATGTACAGTTCAGCGGTTTTAGTTGGTTTACGTTGATCATATAAGTTTAGTTCTTTTGTGAAAATAATGGTGGTTAGAGCGTTTTTTAAAGGAAATTAATCATCCGTTTCTTTGATTTTTGAAAATACTTCACCCATAAGTTCAAACTGGTTGATTTTGCCATCCGAATCCAGCTCAAAATGGATATCTAATTTTTCCAGGAACCGAGGGTCTTTATTGGTTTGAAACGTATTGAAATGCCAATGTTCCAAATCATAGCCAATGAAATCATTTAAATTGACCTGTAGTTTTGTATCTAGAAGCGAGATTTTCGCCGTCCCTAACATGTTATTGGTGTAATTACCTGCATACTCCTCTAAAGGTAGGCTAGGTTTACTGTCTTTTGCACGTTCCGCTAGTTTCTTCTTTGATGCTTCGATATTTTTTTTCTTAAAACCTTCGTACAGATTAAAAACCTCTGTATGCCAATCGCGACTATCATCGTTAAAACCATATAAGTCTAAGGCCTTATAAAGTATAGCATGGCGTAACTCAGCATGATCTAGGTTTGCAAAAACATAAACTGCTACATTTTTATCATGCATAATACCAGCTATGGCAACCAAGCCGAAGAGACTTCCAGTATGAAAATCGAGCTTATGGCCTTTGTAATCTTGTTGAAACCAGCCCATACCGTAGGTATTCCAATTCGGTTTGGTAAGGGCGTTTGTTGGATACGTGCCATTGGAACCTAAAAAAGACTGAGGCTCAAAGAGGTATTTAAAGGTCTTTGGGCTTACCAAGGTATCCGACTTATGAACACCATCATTTACCAAGAATGTCAAATACTTTGAAATATCGTTTGCAGAGGAACAAATCATACCTGCGGGGCCTATTTGGTCCGAGAAACCGTAATCGACTTTAACTAGGCCATTTTCGGGGTCATCCGCATAAGGCGTAACATAATTCCCTACCTTAAAAATAGCACTGGCCAAGGCTTGCGTCCGGTTCATTTCCAATGGTTCAAAAATCCGTTCGGTTACAAATTCGTTCCATGGCTTTCCACTTACCGCCGCAATCACTTCGCCGGCTACTGCATACATAATATTCTGATACGTAAAACCGCCACGAAGCGGATAGGTTTTTTGGGCAAACTGAAATCGTTTAATAGTTTCTTTGGTAGACAGACTGTCCAAGGTCCACAAAGCATCGGCATTGCCGATGCCTAAATTATGGGTCAATAAGTCTTTAACACGGGCATCTGCCGTGATATACGGGTCGGATAATTTAAAATAGGGGAGATGGTCTACCACTTTATCATCCCAATTAAGCTTACCATCATCGACTAGCATACCCATGGCAATGGCCACAACAGCTTTGGTTGTCGAAGCCATATTGAATAGCGTGTTCCCGTCTACAGGTTCTTTCGTTTCTAGATTTTTTACGCCGTAGGTAGCGTTAAAGACGACTTCACCATCTTTGACTACGATTGTAGCCAAGCCTGGGACTTTCCAATCCTTCATACCCTGAACGATCATGGCGTCCAGTTTTTGGTCGCTCTTTTTCTGCTGAGCGACAGTAGCATGGATGAATAGAAACAGGGAAAAAAGAATTGTATAATTTTTCATTTGTTCACATTATTTTACTAGGTTGACTATCTCGGTTTCGACTATTTTCAACTAAAACTACCGAGGACTATATCTTAATGAAAATTTGCCTTTTTTTGAGCCAAAAACCTAAAATCCAGCATACTAACATAAATACTATTGCTGTTATCAAAGATCCAAAAGCTCCGGGAAATATATTTTGAAATATATTTTCACTTATCCACTCAAACGCATTCAATCCAGATTCGGTTGGTATATTCAGTAAGCTTATTAATAATAACTCCGAAAATAGATAAATGAATAATGGGTTTTTACCAAAAACATCAAAGAAGCTTACGCCAAACTTGATCTTTTTTATTTCAATTCCATAAATTAAAACAGCCATAATAGATAAATCCAAACCAATGGTATATAATACAAAAGAACTGGTCCAGAGTTTTTTGGAAATAGGAAAAACTAAATCCCACCACAAAGCCATAGAGGTTATAAGAAAGCCTGCTATGAGTAATTTCGTTAAACCTTCAAAGGTCTTGCCTTTCCTTTGAACAAAATCACCCGCAAAATATCCTGCAATGACATTTACGATAGCGGGCAAGGTACTTAAAATACCTTCAGGGTCAAACGGTACTCTATCTCCCTTATAAACATGACCTTCTCCTAAAATCACAAAATCTAGTTTTGTGCCGGCGTTTGTTGCCATTTCAAGTACTCCTCCTGGTTCTCCAAATACATATAGTATGGCCCAGTATGCGAGCAAAGCAACTATAGAAACAATAATCACTATTTTTTGCGAAAAATAATATACAAGTATGGTCGCAAAAAAGTAACATAAAGCTATTCGTTGCAATACGCCCATGATTCGGGTTTCACTAAAGGGTTTGGGTTCCCAGCCATCTACTCCTTTTTCGAAAAAAGGATACCAGTACATGAGAAAACCAAATAAGAAAATCAAAAAAGTGCGCCTTAGTACTTTTTTCCAAAAGAATTTTGGTCCGGCAGCTTTTAATTTTTCCATAGAAAAACTCATAGCATTCCCCATTACAAAAAGAAAAGTGGGAAATACCAAATCCGCAAGTGTGAACCCAAACCATTCCGCATGAACTAAATAAGGATATAAATTGGCCCCCGTTCCTGGGGTATTTACAATAATCATTAAACATACGGTTAGACCTCTAAGCACATCTAGAGATAAAAAACGATTGGATTGCTGCTTTACTTCACTCATAATGTGATTGCGTTTTTCATTTCATTTATTGATTGGACTTTAAATAGGAATCCATGAGGTTGTACGTGCTTTCTATCAATACTGATCTGGTTTCTGCTTCTCCAGAATTCATGAAAATAGCGATGGTTAAAGGTCTTTCTTTATCTCGAACGACTATGGTTCTAGTCCCGTTCCAACTACCGGTATGGAGGGCGATATCCTCAGTCACAAACCAACCTATGGCATAGTGTTCTTCTTTGCCCTTCAAAAATTCAAATGGATATTTTGCTTCTTCAGGTAAGGCCATCGAACTGGGTTCAAACAAAAGTTGATGTACCCTAGCTGATACAATACTTTTATTTCTCAAGGCTTGGTCGTAAGCAAAATAATCTGTTACACTGGTATAAACCGCTCCATCACCCAAAACGCCGTTCATAAAAAAACCATCCACGTTCTCCCAATTCCCTAAACTGTCTTTTTCATAGCAGAAGGCACGTTCTTTAATATCAATAGGATGTGCTAAGGAGTAAAAATTGGTATTTTTCATACCCGCTTTTTCGAAAACGGCTTTCTTGGCATAGGTGTCAAAATCTTCACCGCTTAATTTTTCGGTTAAAAGGGCTAAAACCAAGTAAGCGGTATTGGAGTATTCCCATTTTTCTCCTGGTTTAAAATGCGGTTTGGGATTCGTGGACAACCAATCCAAAACATCTTTATTTTCAACTATTCTAGTTCTATCCCAATCCTTTATAAATGCACCTTCATAATCAGCTATTCCTGAAGTGTGGTTAATGAGCTGGGTAACGGTAATATTTTTAAATACGGCATAAGGCCAGAATTTATATACTGTGTCATTTAGGGATAGCAAGCCTTCATCTACCAATGACAAAAGGCTTAAATCAGTGAATTGCTTACTTACGGAAGCCATACGCATATTGGTGTTGGCCGTAATTGGTTCTTTGGTTTCTAAATCCCGCAGACCATAACCTTTTCCGATTAACATTTTTCCATCATAGGAAACTAGGAGTGCAGCACCTGGTGCATCTGAATTAATATGTGCATTAAATAGGGAATCGACTTGTTCTTTGAGCTGCGCTAGTGTCTGCTTTTGATTTGTTTCTTTTTTGTCATTTGGCCCCTTGCAGGAACCAATTAAAAGGGAAAGCAGTATGATGTAATACTTTTTCATTTATTTATTATAAACTGTTACTTTCATTTTTTTCTAAAACTCGAAGTAAGTTGCCTCCCAAAATTTTATTGATATCTTTTATACTGTACCCCTTTTCAACTAAGGCGTTTGTAATTATAGGGTAGGAAGTCACATCGTCTAAACCAATTGGTGCTGAAGGAATACCATCAAAATCAGAGCCAAGCCCAACATAATCTACACCTACTAAATCTATGACATGGACTATATGTTGCATAAGCTGTTCAAGGGTAGGCCTAAAGGATTGGACCTCATTTGTATATTTAGCAAAAAGTAGTTCTTCTGCAACATATATATTGATACCTGAGGCAATGAGCGAATCCTTTTCTGATTTATGATTCAATAAAAATACGTTTCGTTGCTCTTCATATTCTGGGCTTATAAAACCCGAATAGAAATTAATCTGTACTACGCCACCATTTTTGGCTATGGCCTTAATCTGGTCATCTTTTAGATTCCTAGGAACGGGACAAATAGCATATACCGAACTATGGGATGCGATTACTGGCTTGGTCGTAGTTTCCATGACATCCCAAAACGTTTGTTCCCCTACATGACTAATGTCTACCATCATACCCAATGTATTCATGCGACTAACGATTTCTTTTCCAAATTCCGATAAACCCTTCTTCCCCTCGGAGTTTAAAGCTCCTCCTTCAAGAGCGGTTTCATCAGCCGCGCTTGTGGCCCATGAGGTGGAGTTGTTCCAAGTAAGGGTCATATAGCGCGTACCACGTGCGAATAGTGAATCAAGTTTAGCTAAATCATTTTCGATCATATGGCCGCCTTCAACGCCAAAAAATGCCGCTATTTTATGCTGATTCACAGCTTCCATCATTTCCTTGGAATTTGCCACTACTTTGATTTTATCAGGATTTCTTTTCGCAATGGCATTTAGAGAATCCATTTCTATTAAAGCATATTTGAAAGGGTCTGCTTGTGCTCCATCACACCAAACCGAAAAGAATTGTACATCAACGCCTCCTTGTTTTAGCCGGTCGAGGTCAGAATGGGTAATACCCGTTAAATCTTGATCCAAGATGACCCCTTTTTCCATGGTCTGCAGAAGCACATCATTATGGGTGTCGATTAGAATGGCTTGATTATGGATATCTTGAAAAGAACGTATTTCTTCTTTTTTTTCGGCGGGTGACTTGCAAGAGAAAAGCGCTATAAACAGCATAAACGGTAGTGTTCTCATAATTTTTTTAATGTTTTCTAAAAGGTTATGACCATAAATGGAACTTATTCTTTTGAGGCAATCTTTATTACTATTCCCTTCGTCTATTCACGTGCAGTTTTAAATTTAGTTTTTCCAATCCATCCTGGCCCTCTTACAACCCTGCCTGGGGTAGCCCCTGTGTGCTCACCATCTTTCAAAACTTGCTCACCATTGACAAAAACATGTACCATGCCTTCTGCAAATTGATGTGGGTTATCAAAAGTGGCTTTGTCGATAATGGTTTCTGAATTAAAAATGGCCAAATCGGCAAAATTACCAACAGCCAATTTCCCTCGTTTTTTTATTTTTAAATTGGAAGCTGGAAGTCCACTTAACTTGTAAACGGCCTCTTCTAAAGAAATGACTTTTTCTTCACGGACATACTTGCCTAAAAGACGGGCCACATTACCGTAAGATCTAGGATGCGGACTAGCATTAGTGAAAGGTTTTACGGGTGCAATGGATGCGCCATCAGAGCCAAAACTCATATAAGGCAGGGCAATTTGCTTTTTTACATTCTCTTCGGACATTAGAAAATACACCGTACCAACGCGACTGCTATCTTGTACCACAAGGTCAATCGCCGTTTCTTCTGGACTGGTACCGCGCATAGTGGCCACTTCAGCCAAGGTCTTCCCGGTCAGATATCGCAAACTATCGCTCCTAAAATCATTCAGGATTAATTTATCTGCGCTCCCGGCAGCAAAATATAAATTTTCCCAACCATCACCTTTGGCCTTCATTTCTTCCATCACTTTTTTTCGGATGGCAGGGTCTTGTAAACGCTCCGCCCATTTCCCATAGCCACCTTCCTGCACCCATGGCGGCATGGAAGCGTCTAAGCCGGTTGCTCCAGCAGTATAGGTATACATGTCTGTAGTTATTTGCAGTCCGGCTGAACGGGCAGAATCAATTTTGGCAATGGCCGTTTCCCATTTGCTCCAATTCTCCTTTCCTCCTGCTTTTAAATGGTAGATTTCTGCTGGAATATTCGCATCATTGGCGATTTGTAGTAATTCATCAATCGCTTCCAACCAGTAATCACCTTCACTCCGCATATGTGAGATATACATTCCATCGTATTCAGAGGCAATTTTACACAGTTCAATTAGCTCTTCCACATCTGCATAAAATGCCGGTGCGTAAATCAAGGAGGAACCAATACCCATGGCACCTTCTTCCATGGCGGTTTTGGCAAGGGCTTTCATATTTTCGAGTTCTTTTGGAGTTGGAGCTCGGTTTGCTTCTCCTAGTTCATGCACTCTCAAGGTGGTTGCCCCAACGAAAGAGGCTACATTAGTAGAAATACCTTTTCGCTCCAAAAATTCGAGATATTCCCCTAAGGTGGTCCATTCAATGTCGTATTTGATATCTTTTTGTGTGCGTTGTTGTTCTACACGCATTTTTTCATTTAGAGGCCCCATAGACCAGCCTTCTCCCATAACCTCTAAAGTGACCCCTTGTCGAATATCACTTTGAGATTTTCCATCAACAATTAACGATTCGGTGGCCCAACTCAGCATGTTGATGAAACCGGGTGCAACGGTCAAACCCGTAGCATCGATTTCTTGTATCCCTTTGGCATTTTCTAACGTTCCAATGGCGACAATGGTATCGGCATTAATACCGATATCGCCTACATAAGAAGCATCTCCGGAACCGTCCAGTATTTGTCCGTTTTTAATGAGAATGTCATAGGTTTTGGTTTCGGTACAGCCGAAAATCACTGCGATAAGGAGTAAGAGGGCGATGGGGTTTTTCTTGTTTTTCATCGGTTACATTATTTAGACTTTTCAAGTCGATTATACTTTTTCAACACTTCTATTAATAAATCATGCGGTAAGGCATATACGGTATTTCCATTAATACCTTCCATAGTTTCAGCAGCTACCATGGCATTGATAATAGCTTCTTCCACGGCTTGCACCGTTGCTTCGAAAAAAGGTGTTATCATATCATTGGGGAACGTTTCTACAACAGTGGTTTTATCCCTATTGAAAGCACCTTCGTTGGCGGTTGAAAATGCCAAAAATATATCCCCGGAACCATTGCTTCCCCTGCCACCAACACTACCAATTCCCAGCGGAATTCGTTGAGCGATTCTTTTTAATTGATGTGGAAGTAATGGGGCATCCGTAGCCACAATGACAATAATGGAACCGTCGCCTTCCTTTCTTCTGGATTGTGGGGGTGCATTGAATACAGAATTTAAGGTGTCCTTTAGTTCCATACCAACGGGAACGCCAGCTATGGTGAGGTTCTTTTTTGAGCCAAAATTGGATTGTACAATAGCGCCAACAGTGTAGGTGGAATCAGCAACAGTGACTATTCGAGAGGAGGTTCCCGTACCTCCTTTAAATCCTAGGCACATCATGCCTGTTCCACCACCAACATTTCCTTCGGCTATTTTTCCTGTGGATGCATTCGTAATGGCTTCCAAAACATGCTTTTCTTGCACATGAAACCCGTAAATATCATTTAAAAAACCATCATAGGTTTCTGCCACCACAGGATAGGTATACCACCAATCTTCTCCTTTGTACCAGTCGGTCTCTACATACCATTTTAAAACTGCATCACGGACCACACCCACACTATTGGTATTCGTAATCATAATAGGTGTTTCCAAAAAACCCGATTCCGTAACCCATGTGGTGCCCGTCATTTCACCATTACCGTTGAGACTGTACCAATTGGCATACACCGGGCTCATTTTTTTGGCTTTTCCGCGCGGGAATATAGCTGTAACACCAGTTCTAACCGGTCCTTTACCTACGATATTATTGCCTTTGCCCGTAATGATAGTACTATAGCCAATTTCAACTCCTGCTACATCGGTAATAGCATTCAATGCTCCTGTTTTGCCATTAAACGGTACGCCTAAATCGCGGGCCCTAGGTTTTTGGGCACAAACACATTGGATAAGTATCAATGCCATTGGAATAAGAAAGGCTTTTTTCATTTGAATGATAGGTGCTTAAAAGTTACCATTATTCACATCTTTTATAAATTTTATCAATCCGGAGAAATACGCCTCGGGGTCATCGTATTGGGATATATGTGCAGACTTTGTAGTTAAACTTCGTCCGTTTTGAACTTCGGTGCTCATCCATTCCATGTATTTTGGATTCATGGTATCGTACGTTCCACCTATCATCAAGGTAGGTATTTTCAATTCGTTTAATCGGCTGGAAACGTCCCATCCTTTCAAGGTTGCATTACCGGTAACTCCAAATTCACTATAGCCTTGCATATAGATGTAAATAGTAGGATTGAAGTGTGAGAAGGCGCGATTTAGGAATTCTGGCCACTCCCCCAAGGGCTTATGCAAGACGTGTTTGGGGTAATAGTGCTGTGTGACGAGTTCTGCATAACGTGGGTTGCTAAAATCTTCCGCGGCCTCCATAGCTTTGATTTCTTTGTAAACTTCAGGTGGCAATTGCGGGCCCAAAACTTCCGCGGCATATTTTTCGTATTCGGGAATGCTTGCCATCATATTTGAAATGACGAGACCTTTTAAATTGTCTTGATATTTTAGCGCATATTCCATCGCTAAGATTCCTCCCCAAGATTGACCTAGCAGGTAAAAATTATCTTTGTTAAGATTTAATGCCTTTCGAACTTGTTCTACTTCCTCCACAAAATGTTCGGTAGTCCAAAGCGTGGAATCGTTCGGTTTATCGCTGTAATACGAATCCAATTGATCGTAATAGATGTATTCTATTTCTTCATTGGGGAGATAACCGTCAAAATTTTCAAAAAACTCGTGCGTGCCTCCCGGACCGCCATGAAGCAGCAACACCTTCATTTTTGGATTGTTTCCCATGCGTTTTGTCCACACGTTAAAGGTTCCTTTAGGGGTTTCAATCGGAATCATTTTTATGCCACCAGTTTGCTGATCATTGCTACCGGAATAATCAAAATAACTACTTTTTTCAGTAGTTGTGGCTTTAGTTTGTCGGGTGTCTTTACAGCTAATTGAGAAGAACAGGATTAGCAATACTACTAGTGTGATTTTTTTCATGTGTTTAATTCTAATTGGCTTTGGTCTTAACTCTAATCTTGGTTTTGGCAGTGCTTATTCATACATGAATTTAGTCAATAATTTGAAAGGATTGAGAAAATAACTAGGGCCATGTTCTTTAAGGCTTTTATTAAATAGCCCAGCGCGTATTATTTAGTTTCAATAGTAATATGTTACTCATTTTGTTTTTTGTTGTATTTATTTCATGGATTTTACGATTGAATTAAAATTGAACGCCATAGTTTCAAGTCTTAGGTTAAGTGCAATGCTTTAAACCATTCGGCAAAGGCTTGCCAAGGACCAATTTCGATTTGAAACACCAACACGGAATGCACAATGAGATAGAGTACAAGAGTTAATGGGAAGATCCATCTACCTACTTTTTGTTTACGTTCGGCAACAATCAATCCGATCAGTATGAGATATACTATACTAAGGGTGGCCAAATAACCAGTGGGGTCAAAACCGGAATCCGGAAAGAAAACATAGAGTACAAGTCTTACAAGAGCAGGTTCTATGAGAACGATCCCTGCCACAATCATTCCACGTGCATGAATGGGCAACGTATGACGGTATTTGATAGCGACGCCATAACCCACAGCAAAAATTAGTAGGTCTTTCATAGGTACCCAGAGTTCAAGACCCACATTCTCAATTGGACCTCGAAGTGTGTTATGTGCCAAAAGGATAATAGAGATAAAAATGAGGGGTACCAATAGATAGGACAACCTTCCTATTTTTCGATGTAAGTCGAATTTCTTCTGCCTAATGAGAATCGGTTGGACAATGAGCATCAAAATCCATAATACGGCGAAAAAAGCATGAAAGTGGAAGTAAAAACTAAAGTCCGCCGTACCGTCAAAGAATTTACTAAAATACGAAGGCCAAAACCCAGCTAAGGCTAGTAAAAATAAAGTAATAAAAAAATAACCAGATTTCTCAAATTCTAAGGAACGTTTGGAATGCTTCATAGATTTTACGATTAATAGATTTTGATTGTACTATTTACCACCTTTATGGTATATCATATGAGTGAATTTTATATTCAAGGTGTCTAACAACGCATATGGACGGATGGTAATTGGGCCAAATCCTAGTAAAGAATGACAATATAGCACCCTGGCAGAAAGAAAAGGAAGTGGAAATTGGTTTTGCCAGATTGGTTGTATCCATTATAATGTGCTATAAAAGATTCGAAAAAAATATTTTGTTTCGGTAAGCAAATAGCAAAAACCCCTAAAAAATTAACCTTAGGGGTCTTTAAACTATTTTAATAAATAGGTAGGCCAACCATGACAATAATTATGGGTTTTAAAAATGAAAACACTAAAATATCAACCTTCGCTTCATTGCCATGTATTCCCCCGAACTTGCCGGCCTACCTATGTTTTGTATTAATTTTCTTAATACGTTGGTTTTTAAGTTTTCTTAAGGTTTTAAGAATAACTGGTTATTTAATTTAAAGTAATCATTTAAACCCTAAGAATTTGATGAAGTGAGTACGAGTGGGTCATTTTATTGTCCGAATGGATGCTTTTATTGATCTAAAGCGTTTCACGCAATAGTTTATGCATGGTGCAGTCGACAGTTATTTTGTAAGTAGGATAGGGCATTACTTACACCTTCATTAAGAAAAATGAAGATCTTCCTTAAATTTATTTAATGTTCTTGAGAAGCTTGGGTGAATATAATCCAAAATTGGTTGCAATTTGTGTGCGTTTTTCATTAAGATTATTAGGAAATCCTGATTTGGTTTGGAAAAAAACATGTAGCAGTACAAATCCTTTCCTGCTTTTCATTACTATTCAAGAATCTTGGCGTGGAGTCTATCTTCTATCACTTTACCATCTTTTTTATAAACGTGATAGGAATGATTTTCTGTATCCAAGGAGACAGAAGTGTGCACAGCTCCGTTAATAAAATGAATAGCAGATTTGTCATCACAGGCGTACCCCTCCGATAGTTTTTCCGAAAGGATGTTTTCATGATAGAGCGGACGTCTGGTAGGTTCCGAATTGTAGTGTGGACAATGACTTTTATCAATAAAACCCATTCCCGGTACAATACTTAAATGTGCTGGTCGTGAATCTGTTGTGCCACCATTGAACCAACATAAAGATCCCGCACTACCGCCGCCCATTACTGTTCCTTTATCATAGGCTTTTTTAAGCGCAACATCTATTCCTTGCGCTTTCCAAATGGCCAACATATTTAGCGTATTACCGCCGCCTACTACTATGGCATCCATACGCGATATAATTTCCGCAAATGTTTCCTTATGTTCATAGGAATTTACCCAGACCTCTAAGACATGCGGTATTACGTTTATATGTTTACAGACTTCGTAAAACCGTATACAATACCCTCTGTCATCTCCGCTTGCGGTAGGTATAAAACAGATGTTAGGTTTCGATTTTCCAGTGGCTTCTGCCATATATTTTAGAAAGGGCACTGTGTGTCTTCCACTACCGTAAATCAATAATTGTTTCTTCATTCTTACAAATTAATTATTCTTTTTTACATATTAGGATTATATGAATAGATAATCCATTTTTGGCTAATACGAATGTGTAGACTATGTATAAATACGAGCCAATTATGGCTTAAAAAACATACAAATAGTTGTTGAAAATCATTAGGTTTTGTGATGCGAAATAATGTATATTTAAAAAAACTCATTCCCCCGTTGGGCCTTAATTTTAAAAATGGTCGATTTCCGTCTAAAGCTTATATTTTTAGGATTTTTTTCCTGTTTTATTAATACGTTCAGCTACGGCCAACTTATAGACAGTAATAGGGTTAATCCGTACACTAAGGTGTTTGTTGAAACAGATAATTTCGGGGATTCTTATTTGGAATTCTTAGAACAAGGTTTTGATACCATTGAAAACGATTCTGTACAGTTTTCGATTCTTAATGATCTTGCTTATTACTGGCATACTAGAAATCTTAATACGGCGCTGGATTTTACCAGAAAAGGACTCCAATTAACAAAGGCAAAAGAGAATGTCTTATGGGAAGGTAGATTTCAGATGACCCAAGGCGCCATCCTTTTGCGTATGGAAAAACTAGATAGTGCCCAAACCGTACTTCAACTGGCAAAACCTAAGGTTTTACAATCTGATCTACCCTTTTTGAATACGCAATTAGGATATGTTTATGAGCGCAGGGGACAACTGGATAGGGCGGCAGATTATGCCATGTTATCGCTTACCTTGGGTGAAAAACTTAATGATGATAAGGTCAAAGCCATGGCCTATAGCGATTTAAGTAATCTTTTCTGGAAACAATCCAAGTATACATCGGGCTTAGAATACGCACTTAAGTCCTTAGAATTTTTTAATAGTTGGGGTATTACCGATTTGGATTATGGCTTTACGCTATATATCGCCGGTAATAATTACTTGGCGTTAAAAGATTACGAAAAGGCCCTCGATTACTACAAGCAATCCATTGTAGTAGGAGAACGGTATGGTTTTTATAATAATTTGAGTGATGTGTATATTTCACTGGTGGACCTTTATTCTTTTTTAGGTGAATTTGATAATGCGGAGCAGGCAGGTCAGAATGCTGTTAAATATGCAACACTTCTTGAAAATAATTTCATGGTAATGCGGTCTTGGTTATCGGTAGGCAGAATGCATAATGCAAAAAGGACTTATAAAGAAGCCGTTAAAGCGCTTGAGCGATGTATAGAAGTGGCGACCGATAATTTTGGAGACACCTATTATTTGAGTCTAGGGTATAAGGAATTGGGAATAGCCTATGCAGGTATTAACCAATACAAAAAGGCGTACGAAGCGTTTTTGGAGTATGATACATTAAACGATGAAGTGTTTACGGCCGAGGCCGATCATCGTATTTCCGAATTGCGGACAGAGTTTGATGTAGCACAAAAGGAGAGTACTATTATAGTACAAGAAAGTCTTATTAAAAAACAGGAAACACGTCAAAAATTAGGCCTTGTTATCACCATACTTCTAGTCTTATTGTTGTTGCTTGCCTACAAGGCTATTTCTAATAACAATAAAAAGAATAAGCTACTTCAGAAGCAAAACACTGAAAAGGAGTTTCTGCTTAAGGAAATTCACCATCGCGTAAAGAACAATCTAGAAATAGTTTCGAGCTTACTTTCGTTGCAATCAGCACAAATTAAGGACCCCGATATTCTAAACGCCATGGAACAAAGTCAGCAACGGGTTCACAGTATGGGTATGATACATCAAAAACTGTATTTGGGCGAAAATATGGCTACTATTGAAATGAAGGAATATTTTATTAATTTGTCAGATTATATCATTGATTCCTTTGGAAAAGATAGTCATGTAACCATGTCTTTGGAAATGGAAAAATTTGAACTGGATGTTGATATGGCAATACCTATTGGCTTAATAGTTAACGAATTGATTACAAATTCGTTGAAATATGCATTTCCCGATGATAGAAAAGGGAAAATCCGATTGTCTTTAAAGGAAAAGGAGGATTTAATTATCTTGGAAGTAAAAGACAACGGAGTGGGTATGCAGTTGTCCAAGGAAGCCGTAGGTACCGGATTTGGCACCAAATTGGTTTCCTTATTAGTTAAGCAATTGGATGGGAAAATGGGATTGCACAACACACAAGGAACTTCCGTGTTTATAACTTTTAAAGCTTCAAAAGCGGCATAATGGAAAAGAATAAAATACGCATACTGATTGTAGAGGACGATATGATTATCGGTGCAAATGTATCGCTGTTGCTTACGAATCTTGGTTATGAAATAACCGGATTGGTGCCAAGGGGAGAAGAAGCTGTGGTGCACGTGCGTGAAAACCCACCTCACATTCTGCTATTGGATATAAATTTAAAAGGGAATTTAAATGGCATAGATACCGCTAAGGCGATACAAAAACATGCCGACATTCCTATTATATATCTAACGGCAAATAGTGATAACGCTACATTTGAGTTGGCTAAAGAAACACGTCCTAAGGCATTCATCACCAAACCTTTTAATAAATTAAATCTACAACGCACCTTGGAGCTGGTGGCTCAAACCATTGTGCAGAATGAAAAAGGGATTGAAACTCCCGAATTTGAGCTACTAGACGATCGCATTTTTATACGGCATAAAGGTAAGATGATAAAGCTCTTATTAGATGATATTTTGTATTTGGAGGCAGACCGTAATTACTGTAAGATAATGTGCCAAAATACGGACCATACCCTGTCTAGTAGTTTAAAAGTTGTAGGGGACAAGTTGCCTAATTCTCAGTTTGTAAGGGTACACCGGAGCTATATGGTAAATATTTCAAAATTGGATATTGTTGCGGACGACCATTTAGAGATAAAACGGAAGTCCATACCGTTAAGCAAAGCCTACAAAGAGGTACTTATGAGTCGTATACGTACCATTTAAGTTACCTACAGGTTTCTAATTTTACTCGGATTTGGAAGATTGGCCTCCACTAGTTGTACCCTTATTTTTATTTCTGTTATTTTTCCCCCTAAAATTAGAATTACCGGAATTGTTACGATTTCTATTGGGATTAGGTCTGCTGTTGCGCTGATTTGGTCTTCTTTGGGGTTCTGTTTGTTGCTGGTCATCACCATCATCTACAAATTGATGCTCTGGCATACGAGGGACTTCCTGTCGTATTAATTTTTCAATATCCCTAAGGTAAGGGCGCTCCTCTTTATCACAGAAAGAAAGTGCAATACCACTAGCGCTGGCGCGTCCTGTTCTTCCAATACGGTGCACATAGGTTTCAGAAACATTAGGTAAGTCATAGTTGACCACCAATGAAAGTTCTTCTACATCAATACCTCGAGCAGCGATATCCGTTGCTACTAAAACCTTTAATTTACCTTCTTTAAAAGCACCTAAGGCCTTTTGGCGTGCCGCTTGTGATTTATTACCATGAATTGCTGCGGATCGTATGCCAGCTTGGTCCAATTTCTTAACTATTTTATTTGCTCCGTGCTTGGTGCGTGAAAATACCAAAACAGAATCACTAGGCCGTTGCTCCAATAAATGCACCAAAAGCTTTGGCTTATTTGCCTTACTTACAAAGTAAACACCTTGTTCTACTTTCTCTGCTGTGGCTTGTTCTGGTTTAATGGTAACCCGCTCAAAATCCCCTAGCATTTTTCTAGATAGCTCAACAATACTTTTTGGCATCGTTGCCGAAAAGAAGAGCGATTGGCGTTTGGGTGGTAATTTGGAAATAATTTTTTTTATGTCGTGTATAAAGCCCATGTCCAACATCTGATCTGCTTCATCTAATACAACGAATTCCAGGTCTCTAAAGGTTATAAACCCTTGGTTCATAAGGTCTAGGAGTCGGCCAGGAGTGGCTATTATAATATCAACTCCAGCCCGTAAGGCATTCACTTGTTTCCCTTGTTTTACACCCCCAAAAATAACAGTGTTCTTTAGACCTGTGTGTCTTCCGTATGCGGTAAAACTCTCTCCTATTTGAATGGCAAGTTCCCGTGTTGGGGTGACCACTAAAGCCTTTACTTTGCGTTTATGTTGACTTAAACTAATACGCTCGTATAAGTGATGTAA
>RCNE010000360.1_pt1 | contig 24641 bp, 20 predicted proteins | sample 2041361 | NCBI WGS metagenome assembly RCNE01 (sample SAMN09708229, study PRJNA481090) | Marine sediment metagenome, whole genome shotgun sequencing project. | reverse complement strand
GCACAGATCTGTGCTTGTTTGGCATACTCTCCTTGGAAGGTTGGCAGGCGCAACTTCTTGAGGTGGTGGTGCAGAAGGATTTGAGGGGCGTCTGTCATGCCGCTGTCCCTCCCATCAGGCTCATGTAGCTGGACGGGCGCGTCGTTCCGACATTCGCCTTTGGCAGATAAGGGTAGAAGTCCAAATCTAATCGCGGTGGCCGCTTCTCAACCCGGCACAGCACGAGATGCTTTACGGCGTCGTAGCCAATAGCACCCAGATCAAGGGCATGCTGGATAGCGCCTTGCACAACATCCATATCGAATGTTTCCAGAAGGCGCAGAACCTGAACGTATTCCCGCTTGCCCGGCTTGCCCATTCTGGCTTCGAGTAACCGGTGCAGGGTCGCGAAGACATTCGGTAAATCCCAGCCCTGCAAAGGGGCAGCCTGATCCAAGGCCCCCACCTTTTGTTCGATCAGGGGCAAAAAATGCAGAGGATCGAAGATCATATCCGCCGATGCGTAAGAGCGTTTGTGGCGTGCAATAATCTCATTACCGCAGCCGATGATAACCTCATGGACAAAGCCACGCACGTGGACGTCGTGGTGGGCATAAGCCACCGGCACAGAATAATCATTGCCGCGATAGCGCACCATCGAGATCGACGTGGCCCGCGTGCTGACATGGTCGCAGGCTTCATATTCCGCGACAGGTAATCCCATCAGGGCGTCCAGGTCAGACATCAAACGCTCACTGATGGTCTTGTTATGACCGCGCAACGTATCGCCCTGGCGTTCCAAACACCTCTGTTCCAGATGTGCATTCAGATCATCAAAGCTGTCATGGCGCGGTGCGGGCACCATGAAGTTGCGGCGTGTATATCCGACCATGCCTTCGACGTTGCCTTTGTCGTTTCCCCGCGCTGGCCGACCGAAATTATCATCAAACAAGTAATGGGATTGCAGTTCTGTAAACCGACGTGTGCGGACGCGCGTTCTGTCCCCTAAAATGCGGGCCACAGCGATCTTGGTATTGTCGTAGAGAATGGATTGGGGAATGCCGCCGAAGAAAGCAAAGGCTGAGACATGACCATCACAAAACGCCTCGGTTGTCTCAGCTGGATATCCCTTCACAAACACCCCATCAGAATGCGGCAGGCTCATCACAAAGAAGTGGATATTACATTCTACGCCGCCAATCACCCCAAGGGTCTCGCCAAAATCTACCTGCGCATGGCCTGGACGATGCGACAACGGCACAAACACCTCTTTGGTGCGCCGCTTTTGTTCGCGCACGTAATAGGTAACCGTCGTTAGGCTGCCTGCGTATCCGTGTTCGTCCCGCAGGCGCTCAAAGATGCGCTTGGCCGTGTGACGTTGCTTTTTGATGAGAGCTTTGTCTGTGCGCAGTATCTCATCAATGACCCCAACATAATCATCAAGGGTTGGACGGCGTGGCGCTTCTGAACGCCGATATCCCGGCGGTAACGCGTGACGCAGCATCTTCGCTATCGTCTTGCGATCCTTGTTGAAATAACGCGCCGCTGCGCGAGCAGACATACCGTCCTTCAAACAGGCACGGCGCACACGGCTATAAATATCCACAGAATACATCTCCCGCCCTCCGAATAAACGAAGGACACAAACTGGCGGTATTTTACTCCGCTACAACTGCGCTATGCAGCCGCTTCTGTGGCCCATTATTGCTCCGCGTTTTACACCCGCAAGCGTGGCTCACATGGGTTCTCGAACGCATTTCTGACCACAAAATCAACAGGCTAAACGAGTCAATGCCATGGGATTATATTCCGGAGCAGTAGGTGGCAGACGCTTACTATAGATATTCCCATCATTATGCTTAGTCTAAATGGGTTAGTAACCCATCTGTTCGTTTGATCTCAGTCTGGCGGGCACAGCATATTCAATGCGATTAATCGCGCGGACGATGGAAAAACAGACAGGCTATAACCGGCTCGAATGCGCTCAAGGCGCCAGCAGCGCCTGTTCGAATAGATCGGTGGCATCGTCCCAACTATAGTGTTCTGTGTAGTCATGTGCTGCCTTGGAAAGGGCGCGCCATTTATCCTCCGGTGCGGTTAGTACTTTGATAAGCCCCTGTGCCAGACCGTCTGCATCATCAATATCTGCCAGATAGCCGTTGATCCCGTCTATGATAGCGTCTGGTGCACAGCCGGTGCGGGTCCCCACAACGGGTGTACGGCAGGCCATCGCTTCTAGGACCGTCAGGCCAAAACCTTCGTAGCGTCCGGAAAATAGGAAGGCATCACAACTTCCATAGAGTCTCCGCAATTGATCACGATCTGGGCGTAGGTGAAATTCCGAATTTGGTAGCAGTGGAAAGCTTGAATTTTCTGGGTCTGCCCCGAAAGCAACTATTTTTAAATCTGGAATTTGTCGTGCGACGCGTTCCAGTGCCTTTAACGCCGGTTCCAGACCTTTGACGGGCCTAGTAGTATACATCAATCCGACCGTTGGGCTGCTCTGTTTTCCCCTTTCAGGCCCATAAAACAGATCTTGATCCACACTATTTGGGACCAATGCAACCTCATGATCTCCGTATTTCTCACCCATTAAATCTCTGAGCCAACCGGCGACCGTGATCTTTTTTAAGGGCAGAAAGTAGCTTCCTGAACTGAGATGTTTGGTAGCTGAATTGTGAATTTCATGCCCCTGTACAAAATAAAACTTCTTCCCTTTCTCGGGGGGCAGTTGGGCAGCGATAAAGGCGGTTTCCCACCAAGTGGCCACCACAACATCCGCATCCGGTAGATCTTGCGCCAAGAGGGGGCCTGCTCTGTCTATCAGTTTAAGGCCTGCTTTAATATCATCAAAATGCGAAATCTCTGATATTGAACGGGGCCTTTGGAGTTTTAGAAGTGACTTAATATGTTGCGCCAGCCTTGGTTGTTTTCGCTTTCGGGCCACCACAGTTACTTCATGGCCACGCGCCTGAAGCCGTTCGGCATAAATGGCGTTGACCCGTTGACCGCCACTGAGATTTGGCACGGGGCTGAGGAATGTGATTTTCACGGACTGACCTTTCCGGGCTGTGTCTGACAGGCGTTTGTTACAATTTCTACTTCTTTGATTTCGCGGTTTGCAGTACGTGTACAGGAGGTCATTACGCTAGCCCGTTCCGGGCGAGGGTCTCAAAATAGTCAAGCCATATCTGTGGCGCATTTTCAGTCTGTGCTTTGAATTGTGCGGCTTGTCCAAGGTTTATAACCGTTTCGCGGGCGTCATGTAGAAAGCGCAGACCCTGAATCATATCTGTCTTGTCCCCGGCCTGCATGAGCAGCCCAGTCTGACCGTCCGTTATGTAATCTTCCACGCCTCGTGACCGGGTGACCAGCAGGGGTATGCCCAGAAGCTGGCTGCCGACAATCGTGATATGGCCACAAGCGGTCTGATCGCTTTTCAGGGGTACCACCAGCCCAAGACTGTCTGCAGCAATGCGCCATGTCTGCTCTTTGGGCAGATTGGTGAATACTTCCACATTGTTCGGAAAAGAAATCCCCGCGATCGAATAGGGCCGCGCGATGATCACCATCTTTTGCTGGGGCAGGGCGGCCATTGCCTGTGCTAGAAGCGCATAGTCACGCCCTTCGCCCCCAATGGAGCATAGATAGGGCTCCGAACTTGCCACGGCGCTCTCCGGGCCGGGAACGGGCGCCTCCATAGTCCAGGGCAGATAGTGGAACTGGCTTTCGGGCAGATCGAAATGCTCCGAGTACAAAGCCTGCTCAAATTGCGAAAAGACCACGTAGGCGTTAATGCCCTGCAACCATCGCGATAATCGCACCCGGTCGCTCCCCTGTGGCAGGTCGGTGAAGTTGAAAGCAAAAGCAATATGAGGCGTTTCGGGGCACAGCCGTGCCCGCGCCATATTGGTGGCAGCCGACACCCTTGGCAGATGCGAGACCAGAACGGCGTCCTTGCGGCTGCGCGCTTCTTTGGCAGCGGTGAAGGCTGCGCGGTAGCGCCCCAGAGCCGGGCGCGGCACCCATTTCTCGAGCCTGTTCTGCGCGCGACCATAATGAACGTTCCAGCTGATATGAGGGTCGGTGGAGAGTGTTTCCAGAAACCGCCATTTAGGACCGGCCAAATCAGATATGTTGATGAGATGCACCTATTCTCCAGGTTGCTACTTGTTTTGTGTGTCCCTTCATGTCAAATCCTTGCGCCCGCGCCAAGACTATGGTGGCAACAATCCTGTCCACCGACCACCCAAAGGCCCGTGTCATGCAAAAATTTCTCCACAAAGTTCTTTATCAGTATCTTGGGTACATACCTAAGAGCCGACCATATGTTTTTGGGATAGGGCTTTCAAAAACGGGTACAACGTCACTCAACGACGCTCTGGAGATACTAGGGTTTCGTGCAGAGCACTTGCCGCCTTCTACGCGAGTGGATGCGCAGGGCAAGATCATGCTGGACTGGCCGTGGTGGCTTTCCAAGAGCGATGCGGCAACGGATTTATCTGTTGCGGCTGTCTTCGGGGAACTCAGGATGCTGTTTCCCAATGCCTATTTTATTTATACGCCCCGCGATCTGGATAAATGGCTCGACAGTTGTCGTCGCCATTTTACACATGATCTGGCCGCGCGCCGTGTGGCGCAGAAGAATTTCCACCTTATGGAGTTGTCACAGGCGTTTTACGGTTCGTTTCTCTATGATGAAGCGCTGTACCGCGCGGCTTATGAGCGTCATGATCAGACCGTCCGCGCAGCCTTTCAAGGGGATCCCGCGTTTTTGGAATTTGATCTGATTTCAAATGCGGATTGGGCACCCCTGTGCAATTTTCTGGACCGTCCCATACCGGATCGACCCTTCCCGAAATCCAACAAGGGCCGAACGGATATTTAGGCCTAGTTTCCTAACGGACAACTCTGTCGAGCAACTCCAGGGTCCGCTGAAGCACGCCCAGATCCATAGAAAATCCTCCCTGTTCGGCTTCACCCACCATAAAGGCAAACTCCATATCCATTTCCCTGCACCAATCGAGATGAGAGGTGAAGAAACGGTTATGGGGTTGCAGCACCAACAGTCCGCCCTGGTCGCGCATAGTATAGAGTGCATGGGAGAGCTGGCTACCTTCCACGCCGATCATGATCCGGGCATCCAGTGCGGCGCTTTCCAGACTGTCGACACCACTTTCGGCCTCATGGATATAGCAGCCCATATTTTCCAGAAGGGCGATGACGTCGGCCTCATTAGTCAGGGTGCGCGAGGTGGATTGCGGGCCGCGCTTGAGATACACTATCTCAGCACCGCCAGCGGTGTTTCCCCGTGCCTTTGCCTGCGTCCGCAAAGATCTGCGCAGACCGTGAAAACGCTCTGCCTTATGCGGGTTCTGGCCGTGGTCAATATAAAGCGACAGGTTGCGGCAGAACGTAGGGGGTGTTGCTGTCCAATCCTGCTCGAACCGTGCTGCATAATCTGACTGCTCCGCCCAGGTTGGAGTGGGCATGATCAGCGGAGCGCCACCGCCATCCTGGACCGCCAGCGGATAGGTGGCGCAGTCGTCGCGCAGCCAGTGACCGAAGAAATTACAGCCAACATGGGAAGAGACCAGCGTTGCATGGTCACGCGTCTCAAAATCCTGCATCAGGCTGAAGGACTCATGATGGTTTAAGCTTTTGCGCAGCGCGCCTGAGAATACGTACCGGGGGGTCAGATAGGCGTTTTTGACCTCCAGACGCGCCAATGTGTTGCTGTAGAGTCCCTTGCCTTTGACAGAGGCCACTTCCTGTTCGATCGGCCGATTGAACCCCGCAGCCGTGATCTTGTCGAGTTCTCCGGGAAGATGGAGCGCGGGTTTGTGGTCGTAGTGGCGTTCCGGGTAAAGGGTTTCCACCTTGCTGGTGTCACGATCGATGTCGGTGTGTACGCCAAACCGACGTGCGAGCCAGTTTCGAGCGTAGCAGGCCCAAAGCCCTGTAGATATCATCTTGTCATTGTCCCTTATGTACGGCGGGTCTCAGTTTTACCATTGTTCCGTTTTATGCGGTTGCTTAAAAGAAGTCCGCGGCCTCTGAGGTATGGTTCCGACCGGGGGTCGGATAACTAAGTTTTGGCCATTTGCACACCAGGTAATGAAAAAAAGGTGACGAAAGTGGCGCAAAATCAAGAAAGATCGCTTGGTCAGAGGGTGCGAAGAGGCGCGAGCTGGACCATAATAGGAGCGGTTTTAGGGAGTATGATCAGGTTGGCAAGCAACCTGATCATGACACGGCTGCTGCTGCCTGAAGCCTTTGGAATGATCGCCTTGGCAAGTACTGTCCTGTCGGCCATTAACCTCTCTACCGATATGGGTATCCGCCGCTCCATCACCCGTGAGCCCGACGGAGATTCGGTGCATTTTTTGCGCATGGCCTGGGTGATAAAGATGCTGCGCAGTGGTATCATTTCAGGCGCTATCTTAGGTATTGCACTGCTCATGTGGCTCCTGGCACCTGGTCTGGCGCCGGAAGGCACCATTTATGCCCAGCCCGAGATGCCCGGGGTGATCGCGCTTATTGCTCTGGCCCCGCTGTTTCGCGGGATAGGATCGACCAGTTGGGAGCTGGCGTTGCGCACGATTGATCGACGCTCCATCGTAATATGGACGATCATTCCCCATATCACCAGCGTTTTAGCAATGATTGCCTTTGCTCAAATCAGTCCAACTGTTTGGGCTTTGATGTGCGGTATGCTGACAAGTTACCTGGTACAGAGCCTAGCCACACATCTGTTTATGCCCGGGCCCCGCATGGGTTTTGTCTGGGATAAAGAGATAGCTGACCGCATGTGGCACTTTGGCAAGTGGATCATGGGGTCGTCTTTCCTGGGGTTTGCGTCGCGCAATGCCGATAAGTTCGTATTGGGTGGGATTTTGGGCTCAGCAACGTTCGGGCTTTACGTGATTGCCCAGATCTGGGTCGAGGCCGGACGAACCCTGATACGCCAGATCGGTGACGGCATCGGGTTTCCGGTGATAGCCGAAGCGGCCCGGACCCGGCCCGATGATGTTCCGCGGCTGTACCGGCGATTTCAGCACCGCATTGATATTCTGTGTGTTGGGGCCTGTGCGGTAGCCGTTGTGGGGGGGCCAATTCTAATTGACCTTTTGTACACTGATACCTATCAGCCGGCAGCGCATCTGCTGCAATTGATGGCGTTCAGCTTCCTCGCGTTGCGCTTTAATACACTGGGCAACCTTGTCCTGACCGCTGGCAACAGCCGGGGGCTGCTGATCGTCGCTGCAATTCACGCGGTGGTTTCAATCGCGTTGATGTCTGCTGGCTATTGGACGTTCGGGCTTGATGGGGCCATTCTGGGGGGCGTGCGGGCACCGTTGAGCGCCCTGCCTTACCTGCTGTTTTTGGTGCGCCCCATGCTGGGGCCGACGGAAACTCGGATTGAAGCCCTTTGGGGCGTCGTGGTCTTAGGTGTCATTTTGGCCGGCTACTGGCTGATCTGATCATTTATACTCGATTAGCGCTACGCGACCCCCTGTCAGCCTGCGCCAGACGTATTGCAACGCGCCTTGCGCTTCAGGGAATTTCGACAGGGTGAGAAACAGCGCATTAGCCCAGGGCTCACCCCGAAAACGCAGGCGCAATACCTGAAGTGGCCAGATCAACACAAGACCAAATGCCCAAGGAGTGACCAGGCTTCCCAAAAGCACAATGAGCACTGGCAGGATCAGCCCCCAGATCACGGCCTTGCGAGTCTCGGACACAAAATGGCGTTCGGGGGGCTTTCCATGCAAAGCAACCCCTTCGGCAAAGGCAAAGCCTCCCCGCTTGGCCCGCTGCCACCATTGCGAAAACCGGGTAAGGGCGGCATCATGCCAGGTCATTTCCGCGTCCAGCCGCCAGATGCTCCACCCCGCCTGCCGCAAACGCACGCAAAGCTCTGGCTCTTCACCGGCGATCAGCAAAGGGTTGTAGCCGCCCACCGCCTCCAGCGCGTCATATCGGATCAGGGCGTCACCACCGCAGGCACGGGCTTCGCCCACCGGTGTGTCCCATTCCATATCGATCAGGTGATTGTATATGCTGGCGCCCGGTGATCTTTCGCGCCTCCGCCCGCAGGCAACTGCGGCCTTTGGATGTATCTCCAAAAAGGTCTTTGCGGTCTCAAGCCAGCCGTCGCATATCTCGCAGTCCCCATCCAGAAATTGGGTGAAGCGGGGCGGCGCATCCGATTGGCGAGCCTGTGCTATGCCAGCATTGCGCGCCCGGGCGGCGGTGAAGGGCTGGGCCATATCCAGCATCACAACTTCTGCCCCCATCGCCTCAGCCGCTTCCAGAGAGCCATCGGTAGAGCCGCTGTCCACATAGATGATCCACCCGGTCTGGCCCTGAAGGGCGTTTAGACAGCGGACCAACCGACCCCCTTCATTGCGCCCGATCACGACAGCGGCAATATCCGGATGGCGACTCATAGTTCGACAAAAGGAAAGCACAAGGACAAGACAGGATGTCCGGGGAACTGCTGCGCCAGCACAGCGCGGTCTTTTTCAAAGATGCCCTGCAACTCTTCGATCAGTGTTGGCGGCAGGGTGGGGCGGTCCTGCATGGTGAGCTTGTTGCGAATCCGGGTGCGCAGGGACTTGGGCACCAGCGTCTGGCGCAGCGTCCGAGCCACCGCGTTGTCGAGCAAAATCCCCTGCAGTGGCAGCCGACGCGCCCGCTCTGCCGATATGTTCTGAGCGCCCATATCGTGTTGCCAGGCCGCGGCAGCGGGTAGTTCAAGAAACCGAGCTATACGGGCGAATTCGGCGTCCGGGTCTGCCTTGATCTGTTCCAACGAGGTCAGGAACACCCTGTCTGCGCCTGCGGCCTCGATAAAGGGCGCGATTTGCATCGCATAGCGGCTGTAGTCGGTAATTTCAGGGTGGCGCCGGAACTCGGCCACCGGATCCTTGCCCATACGCGCTTCGGTCCATTCGTGGATGTAGTGCGAGACCGCCCGCTCAAGTGGATTGCGGATCATGTAAATGATCCGGGGGATAGAAGGGAGCGCGGCCTGCATGCGCGTCTGGGTCTCCGGATAGGTCGGCAGCTTGGTGTAATGGGTAGAGGCCTCGCCGGTCAGATCACCGCGGGCGGCATCCGCATAAAGGGCCTGATACCACTCCAACCCCCTAGCATAGATGTCATCATCCGAGAAGAAGTTCGGCTCTTTCGGGGTTGTCATGAAAACCCCGTCCTGTGTGGCCAGTTGTGCCTGTAATGTGGAGGTGCCGCATTTCATGGCACCGACAATCATGAAATCGGGGGCGGGCATATTAGTTCTCTACCTGGCGACGGGTTGCAAGCGGGTGGCACAGGTTGATCCAGATGTCGCGCCCTTCGTCTGCGATCGTGCCGGGCACTTTGCGCCCCGCGAGCACCCGAAGGTATGAACCCCCGCGACCCAGCGTCCACAGCAGATTGGCGGCCAGCAGACCCGTCGCGCCATGGGCTTGATACATGAACCGGGCCCGCGAGCGGTAGTAATAGCCTGGGCGCCTTTTGCGGGTAGCTTCCATGGCTTTGACCGGGCCGCTGCCGCCCCGGAAATGCACGGCGACGGCTTGGGGCACATAGAGCAGCGACCATCCGGCCCGCCGGGCGCGCAGGCAGTATTCGGCGTCCTCGAAATAGAGAAAATACCCCTCGTCCATAGGACCAAGAGCCCGCACCATATCGCCGTGCAGCAGAATGCAGGCAAAGCTGGCCCATTCGATTTCCGCGGGATCAGGCTCTAATCCGAGCGGAACATCGTGGCGGTGGAACAATCTGGTGATGGGGCCGGTGGCGGCACCACGGATAAGTTCTCCCAGAGGGGAGTGAAAACGGAAAAGGCTGACCTGTGTCTCGCCGTCTGATCCTTCAAGCCGTGGTGCAATCAGACCTGCTGTTGGCTGGGTTTTTGCGGCGGTCAGGACTGCATCGAAAAATCCCGGGTGCAGTTCCGCATCCGAATTCAGCACCAAGTAATAGGCAGCCTCGTAGGCGGCTATGCCCTGATTATGCCCGCCGGAAAACCCTGAGTTTGTTGCAGAGCGGACCAGATCCACCGGGGTAGCCGGATGGCCGGAAATCCAGGCTTCGATCTGTTCGGCGGACCCGTCGCCAGAGGCGTTGTCGACCACGACCACCCTGCCGTCGATGCCATCCAGATCGTTCAGGACCGATTGCACACATTCCAATGTGAGATCGCCCGTACGATAGTTGATGATGGATATGATAATCTCATGCGCCATACGGCTGGCACTTATCCTTTGTGTTCGCTTGGAACAAGCTGGCGCGAACGATGGGCTCTTTGTGCCGGCAACTTTGCTGCCACACCCGGCGCGGGTTGTGCGGGGCGGGGACGGGCGTATTGTAACGTTCTCGTTGGGGTGTCCGGGGTTTCTTGTGTGACGCCTTGCGTGATATGCCCCAAAGAGAGCCGTCCCCAAAGCGATCCGGCCAACATCCAGGTCAGCGGTGTCTGGCTGGAGTTGGGGATCAGATCAATGACATTTGCCATCAACAAGAGCGCCATGATTGAGGTCTCAAGGCTGATGTTCAGGCGACGTCGGTTCAGAAAGAGGAGCATCATCGGCAGGCAGAACAACCCAAACTGTGACAGGAAGCGGACCCACCCGCCAACACCGAGAGTGTTTATCCAGGCACCGTCCGCGATGCTGGTATCCACGCCATATTCTGTGAAAACCCGGGATCGCCTGTATCCGCCCCAACCAAAGACAGGGCGTTGTTTGATCTTTTCAAGGAAATCATCCTCGTTTTCAAACCTGACCCTGAGCGAAGATGCCCTTTGTGGGTCGATACTTTCGGCATAGGCGTTGATGCGATCAACAGGGATGTACCCGCCGCTGCGCAACAACGGATAGGTCATGATAACGACAGCAAAAATGGCAGCGATCAGCAGCTGCATCCGTACGCCAAGAAGCAGCGCAATTGGCAACAGGAATAAGGCGATGAACAAGGCACCCAGAGATTTGCATAAGATCAGTGTCACCAACAGCCAAAGGCCAGCGATGAACACCTTCGTTTTCTGTTTTTTTTCTTCCAGACGGGTCAGCCCCGCCGCCGCCAGAATCGCCAAAGCAAAAAAAATGGCCAGTACCAGACCGTGATTGAGAAACACAAGCGGGCGATATCCGCTGCCGCGAATATGCTGAAGAAAGTTATTGGGAAAGAAGCCGTAGACCATATTGTTGAGCTGCGGGGACAAGCGCACTTCATACAGCGCTAACAAAGAATAGAGGAGGGCGGCCATCAATAGGAATTTCAGGAACAGGCGCTGTTTGTCGGGATGCGAGAGAAATTTGTGCGCCAACACAAAGGGCATCAGCGTTGAAAACAGGCCAAGAATGATCGAAAACGCGTCATAGATACGCAGACCCGGAAGGAAGGTAGGCCCATACACCAAAGGGTCGCCGTTCGTGATGACAGTCAAAAATGCGCCAATAATCAGTGTGATCAGGCAGAGGCGCGCGAAGCTGGATCGCGGTATGAAGGAGGGAGTTCTAGGTGCGTCCAAGGCATTTTTGGAAACAATAAAAGACAAGGCAAATGCCGTAAATGCAGGGATCGTATACTTGTTGAGAGCCGGGAGCAGCGGCAAGTCTACCTCAGCTTTCGTGGGGAGAAACAGAAACCCAAAGATCAGGGTCACCAAGATTGCGAGCGACACTTCATAGCGCCGGAAAGCGATGAATGCCGCGATCGGCCAACTAAACAGAGCAAGATATGCAACGGTCATTAGGCATTCCCGGGGAGGTTAAAAATATGGGTGCGGTGCAGGCAGGGGCACGTGGGTACGGCTCCATAGATCCGTATATACTGCAAGATCTCTGACAAATAAATAGGCCGGTTCTTTGTTCAAACAGTGATATTATCAATCGGTTTATCCACGACAGCAGGGGGCGCTGGGTCACCGTCGTGGTCACCTTCACAATTTCATAAGGGCGCCCGCTTAGGTGTACCCCAGAGGTTTAAGATCGAGATCCAGCATATCTGACAGTCTTGTCATTGCTGTCACTGAACGTGGTTCCGATGCAGTTTTTCAGAAACGCGCGGCGTCTTTGTTCCTGCCGGGTGTTCCAGGCGTTGGGGATAATTAGGTCTAATTTCCAGGCGATAAACTGGCGAGCTTTGAATGCCCGGGAACTTTGGGGGTCCAAGGGGTTACTGCGGACCAGGCCGTTTGTGGCCCGGTAAAGTTCGACAGTGACAGCACCCCAACCCTGATTTGTCCGGCTTTCGCTTTCAATCGGATGTGCGGGCAAGCCCATGAAATCAAAAATCTGACCGGAAAACACATCCGGTTGGCTTTCGAGCAGTTCAAGAGGAAGCGCCAGCACATTTTTGGCGCCAAAAACATCCCGGTACATCCCAATCAGACGATCATATTCAAAGAAGCTGAGCTTACAGAGCGGAGTCCACCCGGGGGCTCAGCTCCGGTGCCCAGAAATTCGGCAAATGTATTGCGCCCGCCGTTTCTGACATATTCCCCATAGAGCGAATAGATGATCCGGGATTGTTCCCGGAAGATCAGCAACAGCCTGGCTTTGGGAAAGACGTCTTTCAGGCGCTGCGCCACGAAGGGGGCATAATATTTCCCGTGATGCGGGCGAGAGGACAGGGTTTCGTGGCTGACGATTGCAATATTGCTATCCTGCTGCACGCCAGTAAGAGCGTCGTCATATTTCCGGCGTGTGGCGGAGGCATCAAAACACATCGGATCAACATCGACGAATTCCGTCACCGCCATATGGGATATTTCCCCCAGGGGGTGCAAAGGCCGTAGTATTCCCGTGAAAAAATCGACTTCTGCAATCAGGTGCTGCCACATTTATGAAGTCCGACGTGCACAATTACGTCAGGGTCACCTTTCATGCATCATGCTTTCTGGTACGGCTTGTCCACAAAGACTGCCTTGTTGGAGAGGTATTGGCAGCAGAGGGTATCACATCACACCAGAGGCTTGTCAGTTTGCCTTTGAACGGGGGCTTGTAAACCTTCAGCCAGACCCGGTGTAATACGAGGCATAGCCGGATGAATGAGAAATCCGGGAAAGGGAAAATTGGACGGTGTTTGTAAACGATAATCTGATTTTCATAGAGCTCAATAAAACCGGAACAAGCACGATAGCCAGACTTATTGACGCTGGGCTGCCGGTGAAACGGTGCGTGACAAATACGGGCATACACGACTGACTTAACAGTCGGCGGGGCCGGCACAACAAAGATAACAGTAGATGACGTGGCACCCGGTGCAAATAGACTAACCGCTTTCAGGCATGTTATGATGGGAGCGGGCGGTGTTGGAACGGCAGTGCAGGTAATTACGACCGTAAACGAGAATGAATGGATATTGAGCGCCCACGGCGTAAAAGGAGGCATAACCCCGGTCTCTGGAACGGCAATTGATCGTGGACTCAGGTCTTCTGGAACGGCGGCAGTGTCCGCCACAGTTACGTCTGTCGCGGCGTCTAATCATGTCGTCGGGTTCACGGGGGACGGCCTACAATGACCTTTCCCCGGTATGGATGGGGGTTGTTGAGGTTAACACGGAGGCGCTACCCGCGATTAACCGAATAGCTTCTTCTGGGGGGATTACCCGCAATGACATATCTTCACTAACGGTCACACACACCACAACAGGCACTGTTTGTGCTGTCGTAACCGTAACAATCTCAATGAGCTAGAAAAATGGTCACATTAGTTACAACAAACACATTCAGCACGCCACAGGCAGCTATCACGATACTGCCGCGCATTGTGGGGCCGCAGCGCATGGGGTCCATGCTCGCAATTGCCCCAGCCTCTATGACGGGCCTGACAAGCTACCAATGGCGGGTCGATGGTGTGAATGTGGATGGCGCTACGGGGGCTTCTTATTCTGCGCCTATGATGGGACAAGTATCGTGCTTTGTAACAGGTGACCAAGGCACGGCGGAAACGCCTGCTATAAAGATTTACCATTCTCATGATGAGGCGTCGCACAATAATATGGATGACGCTATTCTTGCGCTGGTCCCCCACGAGGGCGCCACGCACATTGCTATTGCGGATGGTGACTGGTCATCCGCAGCGATATGGGACGCAGGTGCGGTTCCCGGTGACGGTGCTGTTGTGCTGGTTCCCTATGGTAGTGCAGTGACCTATGACGTGGCCGCAACCGCCCCGCGTCTGGACCGACTGCGCGTCGATGGTCTGTTGAACTGGGCCGTTGACCAGAACACGCAAATTCTTGTTGAAACGATCCTTGGTACACAGTCGGGCGAAATCCGCATAGCAACGTCGCAAGCACGCCTGCCGGATACATACACGGCGGAGATTATTTTCTCTGATCGCTCCTATGGCATAGACCCTGACAACCCAACAGATCTGGATTGGGCTAATGATCCAACGCTAATCTCACGTGGTCTTTTGTGGCATGGTAAAGTGAGCATCTGGGCCGCCGATGCCACCCCTTGGTTAAAAACAGAGGATGGCAGCGCACCGATGGCGGGTGATACATCCCTGACGCTGGAGGTGTCGCCGGATAACTGGCACGCTGGCGACACGATTGTTATCGGCTCGACGCATATGATTGTCACTAATCACATACCAAACGACGAAAATGAAGAACGTGTGATAACGCAGATCAACGGGGCCACAGTATCTTGGGACGCAGGTCAGCCCCTTATCTATGACCATGACCATCAAAACCCGGCGATCAGCCGCACGGATCTGCAACCGGCTGTCTTGAACAAATGGCGCAATGTGGTCATGCGAACGGAAGCCCCACACGAGGATGCGGTTTGGCGGCGCGCGCATACGATGGCCGTACATGGAACTGCAATTGCAGACATCTGGGGCGTTGCGTTTCTGGACTTGGGGCGCACAGACAAATCCGTGCCATCTGGTGTCATTCGCGACGGGCAAATAGCGGTGTATGACAGAGACGTCAGCATTCAGTATATCTCATATCAAACACTCTCTGCGCAGTCGAACGTGCAATCTCGATACCCCGCACACCTGCACTTTGTCGGTTTTGGGCGCGGAGCAGATAAATCAATCATTCAGAATTGCTACGTTGAGAACACGCCAGCATGGGCTTATATCCATCACGGCTGTGAAGCAGACTTTTTCGATAATGTCGGTTATCGCTTTGCTGGCGCAGGGATGGTATCTGAGACCGGCGACGAATTAGGTGCATGGGTCGGCAATCTGATGGTCGGAACGCGGCGCGGCTTCAATGGTGACAGGGCCTCGGCGAGCAATCCAAAGGTGGTTGAAGGTACAAAAAGTAGGTACGGCGATTTTGGATTTACCGGGATGGGTATGTTCTTCCGTGGACGTGCCATGCGGGTCAGCAATAACTTTGTGATGGGAACGCCTTCTGCCTATGTGTTCTTCCATCGGGCAAATAAATCCAAAAACCCAGGTTTTCAGTTGTCTGCGAAACGTAACGTGCCGCGAGCATATCTGGACGTGAAATCCCTGTCTTACCTTCAATATGGCGACGGGTTTATAAGCCCCGTTGATTTGCCGATCCGTCACTTTGCTAGCAATGAGTGCGCCGGTATCCAAGGCTATGGGTTTGCGGTTACTAAATCAGGAGCCAAGCAAAACCACGCCTTGGCCATCAACGTCAAAAATAACAAGTTCTGGGCGGCAGGTATTGGCGCGCATCTTGAGTATATTGCGAGGTACAACTTCCTCGACAATGAATTTTTTGCTACCGCAAGAGGCACGCCCGGCAAAACGAAAGTAGGATTCAGGCTGGCGGCAATCCAGATTTCAAACGTCCGCAACCACATCGAAGGTTTTGAGGTTGGCTTTGACCTTTGGGGCGTGTCTAAATTTGCCTGGACAAAGGATTTCAACCTACCTGAAGACCCGCTCTTTGCGATTGTGGAGCCTACCTTTGTCAATGTTACGACCCCTTACAAAGTTACCGCATCAAAAGCGGAAAATTTGGGTCTGACAACGATTACAGCAATGGACCGGACACTTATACTGGCGTCCACACCAACCGAAGTCATACCCACCCTGTCTGGGCCTTTCATTGCTTATGATTGGGATGGGACCAGGTCCAACGATGCCGTGACCAAGGCTTATGAGTGGTACAACTCGGTCTATATGGTGAATGACAGTCTTGGCGCCACACCCATCCCTGTCAGCTACGACGCATCAGGTCTGTGGAGTGGTCAATCTGACCACGACATTAAAAATGACATGGAAGTAGACAAACAATCCAGTGTCGCCACGGGCCATCTGCTGCAAAAGCTCGCCCTTCGCGAGGGGTACTGGACCTATCAGGGCGACAATATTCTTGTTTTTCCGCTCTATGTCTCGGATCGGATAACCGGGCGCCCCGCGCTTTACACGATTGCTGTTAAATGTACCGGCAGCATGGCCAACTACTCCAGCAATGGCGTGTACACACTATCGGCCACAAACCCCACACGCGCGGATATTTTCGAGACTACAACGTTCAGCACGCCCATTACGATTGACATCTTAAGCGGTGCGACGGGGGAAACCGGGGCAAACCTAAGCTTGACCGATGAGGTGATCAAACCAGATTACGGCGAACTGACACAGACCGGAAGTGCCTTCAACAACGGAGATGGCACCATCACATACACACCAGACCGGGATTATGTTAGCCCCGATGATGTGCCAGATGTACTCTATGTTCACATCACAGATGGACGAGGGCGGTACCATACTGTTCGGGTCACAATCTCCACAATCATATAACGGAAACACGACAGAGAAGGTTCGCCGGACGGTCACCATTCTGCCAGGGCACCCAAACCTCGAAAGCTTGTCAATTCAGGGTCATCTCATCCGTCATTCCTACCGCATATCCCGATCCCAGAGCTACATTAAGTGCGACAAATTCCAGCGCAAGCCGGCGCAGATTGCGCGCATGCGCTTCACGTCCAATTGCTGCGTTCCTTTCAGTCTCGATAAGCTCCAGTAAAGTGATCTCTTGCCTCTGTGCCAACTCGCGTGAAAACTCCAGAGACTGAGCATCATAACGGACAAGGTTTCTGGAGTTGGAGACCGCAGATTCGTACTTTTTGATTGAGTAAAGAGCGTTTTCCACTTCTTCAACGGCATCTAAGATGGATTTTCGCCAGACTAGGTGGCTCTCTTTCGCATCAGAGTCAGCGACATCGATGTTCGCCTTCAAGACCCCTCGGTTAAATATCGGAATGTAAAGGGTCGGGCCAAAGCTCCAGGTCGAAAAGCTATTCCCACTGACCCGACTCGCCTCAATAGTTCCGTCCAATGTCAAACTGGGGTTCAATTCTGCTTTGGCAACGCCAACCCGAGCAACCTGTGCTTCGTAATTGTGTTCTGCAACTCGAACGTCCGGCCGATTGCGAATCAAGTCAGCCGGGATCACTTCTGGCAAAGGCGCCCGCGGCACCGGTTGGTTTTTTCCAATAGAAAGTTCCATCGTTCCGGCCTGCACGCCCAGAAGCGTAGCGATGCGGTTTCTTTGCCGCTGTGCGTCCGCCTCCAATATAGGAATGGTGAGCAAAGTGCTGCTGAGCAACCCTTGCGCCCGACTTATGTCCAGCTTCGTGGCAAGCTCTAAATCAAACATTGATTGGGTCTCTTTAAGAGTACGCCGGCGTGACGCTGCATCTTCCTTCTTTATTCTAATATTCCCTTCGAAGAACCGCAGTTCAACGTATGCTCCGGTGATTTGCGATAGGAAAATCATGCGTGCCGCCTGAGAACTCGCCGACGCGGCGTCAAGGTCGCGCAGAGCTGCCGTGCGCTCAGACCGGGCCAAACCAAATATGTCAATTAGCCAGGAAGCCCCGAAACCAACCTGTGATGTTGTAAAATCTGAAGTCCGAGAGTCGCCTCTTCGCTCCCCACTGGCGGAGTTGGTGCCATCATCGGATAGCGTTATTCCACTCCCGCGGACGACCGCCTCGGCTCGCCTGACCCGCTCCAACGTTTGAAGTAAATCGAGATTTTGACCCAGCCCCTGAATCACAAGACTATCCAATGCCGGATCTTGAAAGTCCTGCCACCAGGCGACCGCAGCAATCTTTTCGATCCTGCTCTGCGGCTCAGAGGAATTGAGTGCCGATTTGCTTACGGTATCCTGAAAAAACGGTAACTCAGAGCAACTCGCCAGAAATGTGGCCGTAGTTAGGCCAGTCAATATACGAACGAACCGAGAGCCGCAAACGTGACCCGACCGATTGGAGAGCATGAGATTTGCCTCGCCTCTAAAACTGCCTCTTGGCGCGCTAAACTCATTGATTGGCTCAACTGCGTCACCGAGAACTAACATTTACAAATTTTTCAAACCAGTACCGGACAAGATGGAATGGGCTACATGTGACAAAAAAACTCAATAGCATCAGTGTGAAAACGGGTTTTCACACTGAACTGCAGAGTATCCGCTAGGAAAGCGGTCTAATTTGACCACCTGCTCATCCTAAGTCGGCCCAGTACGCACGAAGGGGGGTAAAAACGGCAAGGTTTTCAGCTTTGGTGGGTTGATCGCTTGATCCTGTCGATTGTCGCGACGCCGACGTTGAAGTGTCGGGCGATTGCGCGCATCGACTGTTCTTCATGAAGCATGGTTCTGACCTGGTCCTGTTGGTGCTTTGTGAGCTTGAACTTCCGGCCAAATTTCACGCCGCGTTTTTTTTGCTGATGTCCGACCTTCGTCAGTTCGTTCGTTGATGAGGTTTCGTTCCAACTCGGAAAGTCCTGCAAAAACAGTAAGTAAGAACTTTCCCATAGAACTTGTAGTATCGGCCCAGGGCTCTCGGAGTGATCGGAACAAAGCCTCTGCGGCTTCCACTTTTTGGGTTATCACAAAGAGATCATGGGTGGACCTAGCCAGCCGGTCACGATGAGGGTATCACCTTGTTGAAGGGTGCTCAGCATTTTTTCCAGCTGCGGGCGGCGGCGATCAAACCCAGTCAGTTTCTCCTGGAATATCTTGTCACAGCCCTCGGCCTGAAGGTGCTCAATTTGTGCTTCAAGGTTCTGTCCTGTCGTGGAAACACGCGCATAATCGATCAGCATGGTTTTTCGCCTGATTTGAGGTCTATGATACGGAACAGAGTTACGGATTTTGCAAGGTGTTGATTTTGCGTCCAGAAAATATCGTTCCGGATATTATAAGTTTCGGAACACATCATGCGGCCACCGGCATATCGTTCAGGGGCAGGCACGTGCTCATATCGAGATCAAATACCCCATAGCTTCGATCGTCTGGTCTTCATCATGGATGACGACGCAAGGCTCAACGCAGCCAGAACTTTCGATGATATATCGTTTATCTAATCCGCTATCGTGTAGCGTATGGCGCTTGTTATAGGTGGCCGGTTGTGGGTTGGGCAGTTGCTTTGTCGCAGGTTGTTCTCTTTGGTCGCACGTGGATGGTGGTCAAGACACTGGATGTGTCTTTAACGGCTAAGGCTGGGGGCCTGTGGCTTTTGCGAGACTTCGCGGAAAAGTTCGAAATCCCGTTGATAAAACTCCGCGATCTGGCGCTGGATATCTGCGTCTAGCGCAGAAGAGGGTTTGGCAGATTTCGGTTTTTGAAAAATAGCCCCCCCAAGCGCATTCAACCCACCGGCTAGTTTGGCGGGCAATATGGCGCGGGCGATGCGGTCCAGACCGCGCAGCAGCGGTGCGATGGGTTTGAAGCGGAACTCCTTGCGCTCGTTTTGCCGGGTCACTTCGGGGGGGGCGACATCAAGCTGGGTGGATAGTTCGGCTATCGTTGCATCCATCGCGGTCAAGTCACGCAGATGGGTGACAATGCGCTCACCCTCCAGTTCAATAAAGGCTGCCTGAGGCTGAAAATGCGTCAGTTCAAACCGAAACCCGCCGTTGAGCTGCCGGAGCTGGTCCAGAATATCCTGAGCGAGTGCAGTGATGTCCTCCGGTGCCATCAGGGTGATATTCCCGCCGCGCATTTCATTCACGTACTGTCCAAGCGCAGATTCAAAGCGGCTGAGCGGGTCACGGATGATCGCATAGGTGTCGTTGGCACGCAGATCTGCTAGCGCATCGGGGTAGTGCTGCTTTAGTTGCCGGAGCGTCAAATGCTCGCGGTAGACGGTTCCAATCTCGGGGTGCTCGGTCTTGCCATAGAAATTGGCGCTAGTGGTAAAACGCAGCCGGAGCCATTTCTGCAACGTGCTGCCGCCGCATTTCGGAATATGCAGGAAGGCAAATTTCTTCTGGTTCAAAATGATCATGATGGTTCAATCTTTTCCCAAAAGGAGGTGCTGGGGGTCAGTCTACTCCAGGTGCTCCGCTTCGGGTAATGTGAATTGACGGGAAAATGAAGGCACAAGGCCTGTTTGGACGTACAAGCCATCGCTCTCAGTTCAGCTTGCTGCGGGGTCTAGCAAAAAGGCGGTGGCCCATCCAGCAACAAACCCGCCCAGATGCGGTTCCCATGCCAAGAGCCCATCCATCAGCGTAAGCGTTCGTTCGTTCATCACGCACATAGGTCCGGACCCGCGCTGTTTTGGTCTTCTTATTGTCTGGCGCCTGCATCTTCACTGACGTATCATCGGCGAAGACTGCGCCACCCCGACGAACAATCTGGTCGTGTCTGATAAGAAGCCAGGCGAGAGCCTATAGCACCCAAGAATTGGATTTCCGTGCCGCCTCTTCCGCTCCATCACAGCAAGATTGACGAACTCACCGACGCGCGCAGAGCTGGCTCGACGCTTGTGCTGGTGGTGTTTATTTTTAGTATTTTCGTCAATCTTTTGATGCTGACTGGCCCACTTTTCATGCTGCAGGTTTATGACCGTGTGTTGGGGTCCCGGTCTGAGGAGACTCTAGCGGCTCTATTTCTTCTGGTGGGCGCGCTTTACCTGCTCATGGCAGCACTGGATTACGCGCGCGGGCGGGTCATGGCGCGATATGGGGCGGGGTTCCAGTCGGCGCTGGACGCAACGGTGTTTGAAGCCAATCTGCAACAAGCAGCAGGAAGTGAACAACAAAGCGCTGGATTGCGTGATCTTGAGGCGATCCAGACGTTGACAGGATCTCCTGTGTTTCTAGCGCTCTTTGACATTCCATGGTCACCTCTGTTTCTTCTGGCGATCTTCATTTTCCATCCGATGCTGGGCTGGGTGGCGTTGGCAGGCGGGAGCGTTCTGATCGTGATTGCCATCCTCAATCAGGTCCTGACCAGAAAGAAAGTTCTAAGAGCGCAGATAACTTCGCACCAGGCGCAGACCTTTGCCAATCAGGCACAGACTTCACGTGAAATCATTCAAAGTCAGGGCATGCGCAGCGCTGTGTCAGAGAGGTGGTTGCGCCAGCAAAATGATGCACTGGACGACCGGGTCGCGTCTGCCGACTGGACCGGTAGTTTTACGGCTATCACCAAGGCGTTCCGACTGTTTTTGCAATCGGCAATGCTGGCAGTCGGAGCCTACTTTGTTTTGCGTGGAGAACTCACCGCTGGTGCAATGATCGCGGCGTCCATTTTGCTTGGCCGTGCTCTGGCACCGATTGAACAAACGCTCGGCCAGTGGGCCATTTTTCAACGGGCGCGTAACGCATGGATCTCTCTGAACAAACTCCTTTCCGAAACGCCAAAAACTAAAGAAGTCACGCAATTGCCACGACCTGATGCACGTTTACTTGTCAAATCCGCTGTTGTGGTGCCACCCGGTGCAAAGGCGGCGACCCTGAAGAATATTCAGTTTGAGGTCAAACCAGGGGAAGCTCTTGGTGTCATCGGACGCAGCGGTTCAGGCAAGTCATCGCTGGCGAAGACGCTTTTGGGCCTCTGGAAACCCGCCAGCGGCGAGGTGCGTCTTGGAGGGGCAAAGCTGGATCAATATGATCCCGATCAATTGGGACGCTACATTGGCTACCTGCCGCAGCACGTAACTTTGCTTGGTGGGACCATTGCTGAGAATATTGCTCGTATGGAAACCAATCCAGATGGGAACGCGGTGGTGGCGGCTGCCAAACGCGCGAATGCGCACGAGATGATCCTCACTCTGCCAAATGGATACGACACTGTACTGGATGGTGATCAAAGCCGCCTGTCCGGCGGTCAGCGCCAGCGCGTTGCATTGGCGCGCGCGCTTTATGGTGACCCGGTACTCTTGATCCTGGATGAGCCCAACTCTGCACTGGATGCGGATGGGTCAGAAGCGCTGAATCAAACGATCCGGGATTTCAAAACCGAGGGCAAAGCTGTCATCGTTATGACCCATCGCCCAACGGCCATCGCTGAATGTGATAATCTGGCCGTCATAAACCAGGGGATCATCGTCTCATCAGGACCACGCGACGAAGTTTTGAAGGCGCAAATAAAGAATGCCGGCGAGATAAAGCGTCAGTTTCCAAAGCAGGCGGCATCCTCATGACAAACCCGACGCCAGCCAATCGCCGTTACCGGCGCGCAACGCTGCCTTTGGTCGTGGGGTTTAGTGCTTTGCTGCTTCTGATTGGGGGTCTGGGGGTCTGGAGTGTCTATACGAGGCTGGCCGGCGCGGTTGTGGCCAGTGGCCTCATTGAAGTGGAATCCAATCGACAAGTGATTCAGCACCCCGATGGCGGTGTGGTTGGAGAGATTCTGGCCAAAGACGGAGAAACAGTCAAAGCAGGCCAGGCTCTCATCCAATTTGATGATACCTTGCTGCGTTCCGAACTGGCGATCATTGATGGTCAGTTGTCTGAACTGTCTGCCCGAAAGGCGCGTCTTGTAGCAGAACGTGACGGGGCCGCTGAGATCATGTTTGACCACGCGCTTCTTGAGTTGGCTGCTCTGGATGATGAGGTCAAAGAGCAAGTTGACGGGCAGCAAAATCTGTTTGAGGCACGACGTTCGTCGACAGAGCAGGAAACTGAACAATTGGGAGAACAGATTCTTCAAAACAAGGCTGAGATCTCTGGAGCGCAGGCACAATTGGAGGCATTGCATATCCAGATGGATCTGTTTGGGAACGAATTGCGCGATCAACAGGTTCTTCTGGAAAAAGGACTGGCTCAAAGCGTGCGCGTTTCTGCACTTCAACGGGAGCGCGCTGACCTATTGGGAAACATCGGTGGTCTTGAGGCAAATATTGCGCGGATCAAGGGGCAAATTGCAGCGCTCAATATAGAGATACTGCGCCTTGGAACATCTCGTCGCGAAGAAGCTATTACAACGCTGCGAGATCTCCAGTATCGCCAGATCGAGTTGGCAGAGCGCAAGCTGGGCCTGGTTGAACGCCTGGATCGGCTGGGCGTGCGCGCACCGGTCAGCGGCGTTGTCTACGGTTCCGCCGTCTTTGCTGTCCGCTCAGTCGTGCAGGCAGGAGCCCCGATCATGTATGTGATCCCGCAGGATCAGCCGTTGGTGATCGCCGGACGCATAGAGCCCATTCATATTGATCAGGTTTATCTCGGCCAACCTGCAGGTCTTCGGTTTTCTGCCTTTGAGCAACGAGTCACACCGGAGCTGACTGGTCACGTCACGGCTGTTTCAGCAGATGCATTCACCGATGAGGTGACCGGGCAGACCTATTACCGTGTGGAGGTTTTGCCGGATGAGGGCGAGATGGCAAAACTGGGAGACAAAACCGTGCTGCCGGGCATGCCGGTGGAGATATTCATCAAGACCGACGAGCGAACGCCGCTCAGTTATCTCACCAAACCGCTGACAGATTACTTCAGTCGCTCCATGCGAGGTTAACGTGATGGCATTGGCGGGGAATTGAGGCTGCACCCGTCTCGACCCGGCAGCTTCAATCTGGGGTGCGCACTCGATCAAGAGGGGCATCTACAATCGACTAACGTCGCGTTCAAAATGCATTTGCTGGCTTGGTCATGTCTGGGTGGCGCCCGTATGGCAAGGTGAGATTATGAGATGTTTTGGCTTGGCGGTTTGACCCGCAGGTTTCAAAAGGTTGGCGGGTTTCGTCAGTAGAAGTCAGTGTTCCACAAGCGCTTACTGTTTCAGACGTGAATACTTTCATCCCGAATGCAGATATCGTTTGGCACGGTGATAATCCCGGCGACCGCAAACAGCAGGTCGCGAAGGTTGTTAGAGTTAAACATCGCTTACGTTGATGTGCCTTCACAACATATGGACGTTGTTCGCTATTTGTTCTAATCTTAATGTGAAATGAATCGTGGAGGCTAAACATGAATATTGTTCAGCAAAGCTCGCATCTGGATCAGAATGGGTCTTCAAATGACTATCATCACGTGCCGGCGACTGAAAAACAGATTGGTTATGCCAAACAGATTTCGCAACGTGCGGGTGTTGCGTTGCCATGGGAGGCGCAACAAGACCACCAGGCGCTGTCACGCTGGAGAGATACGCATAAGACACGAAAACCAACCGGGCGGTTTTCTGATTACCCATCGTCTAAGCAGGTGGCTTTCGCAGAACGCATCGCATGAATATTGCATGAATGAAGCGTCGCGAGGTGCCTCAGGAGTGCTTTTGAGATAGCCAATTGATGTCCAAATGGATTGATGGAAATGCTCTGAGCACAGAGGTAATGATGGGCTACATTTAACATAACATTGATTATACGATATTCGGTATTGTGTGGGTGAATTCACAAATGAAGCGCAAATTCTTTAACAAGATATTGAATTGCATGGAGTTAAATTATGAGCCGCAGCTACCCCCACCTG
>RCNE010000359.1_pt1 | contig 24682 bp, 17 predicted proteins | sample 2041361 | NCBI WGS metagenome assembly RCNE01 (sample SAMN09708229, study PRJNA481090) | Marine sediment metagenome, whole genome shotgun sequencing project. | reverse complement strand
AGCTAGATAGTAAAGGACAAGATTAACTTTGAATACTAATTATGTTGGACGTTGTTTATCTCTTAAGTGGTATGAGCAAAGATGCCGTAATATTTTTTGAATTCACCACTTGGTTATAGGGCCATTTAATTCAGGAGCGCAATGTATTTAATAGTTCAGGGAATTGGGCTAGACGCAATTTTTACATCGGTAGTACAGCAGTTGTCAGCATGGGAATCTTCAATCCTTTTGAATTCTTTATTGCTGATTTTAAGCCAATTAAATTCTTGACATAAGGTCAATGTCGTCAAACAAGTGCGTCTAAGAGCATATTTAAATTCAGTATTTTTCAGGCACGAATGTCTGATACTTTATAGGTGGACGTACATAACTAGAATTTTTCGGCAAAGGAGGTAACTTTGTAGGGGGAAAATCCATTTTTTTATAAGGAATCTGACTCAAAATATGACTAATGCAGTTTAGCCGTGCACTTTTCTTATTGTCTGCATTCACTACATACCATGGTACCTGTTTGGTATCTGTATGGGCAAACATGTCATCTTTAGCTTTGGAGTATTCCAACCACTTGGAACGAGACACCAAATCCATAGGACTAAATTTCCATTGCTTCAAAGGATCTTTTAAGCGACTCTTAAAGCGCTTCTCCTGCTCTTCGTCACTAACCGAAAACCAGTATTTCAGGAGAATAATATCTGACCTAACAAGCATGCGTTCAAAATCTGGACAAGATCGCAAAAACTCATCGTACTCATCATTTGAACAAAAACCCATTACCTTTTCTACCCCAGCCCTGTTATACCAACTTCGATCAAAAAGCACCATCTCACCTGCTGCAGGTAAATGTGCCACATACCTCTGAAAATACCATTGCGTCTTTTCCTTTTCTGTAGGTATGCCTAAAGCAACTACTCTGCATGTACGTGGGTTTAAGGGTTCGGTAAATCTCTTTATCGTACCTCCTTTACCTGAAGCATCCCTTCCTTCAAAAATAATCACCACCTTCAGCCCTTGAGATTTTATCCATTCCTGAAGGTGAACTAGTTCTTTATGTAAGCCAGCTAGAACCTCCTTGTAAGTACTTTCCTTACGCTTACCAGTTTTAACTTTAGTACTTCCCATGGTCTAATGTAAGAAAAAAAAAGACGATTAAGCACTCATTCTTATTTTTCGGAGTAGCATCATACAAGGCTTAACTCAAGGAAAATAATTTATTAACTTGGTATTACTACTTGTGAAATCAGGTATAGTATAATGCCCCTTAAAATTGAGATTCAGAAATTTTAGACTCAAAAAACAATCGTTTTAGGGGACCAATGGATATAAGGTATAGCAATTTGATGCGAATAGGCAGTCATGTTCTACTAGATAATGGTTGGGGACTTTTCTGCCACTATGTTCAAAAACAGTAATTGTATCAATATCAATTATAGCGGTATTATAACTCCTATGTGTTAAGCTCACTATTTAAATTCAAGTCTATTTTTGGTTTCATGGCCTTGAAATTTTATTCATACAAGGCATTCTAGCCTTTATTTTTTTTTAATGATGTGGAATAGTCTTATACGGTTTTCAGAATGATTAAAAATTAAAAGAAACCGCTTTATCTAAGCTAAAAAAACAAAGTCCAATGTGTTTAAATTATTCTCATATAAAGGTTTAACAACAGCTAACCCTGTTCACCAACAAGCCAATTGGGTTAGACAAAAAAAAATCTTAATAAGTTAGCTTGAATATGTAGATGATAAATTTTTAGTTTGTAGAAATATTGTCCAATAAAAATAATACTATAAAAACATAAAACCTTGCAAATCAGATGATTTACAAGGTTATGATACTAGATTTAACTAGTTGAGTCGGGGTGGCAGGATTCGAACCTGCGACCTCCGCGTCCCAAACGCGGCGCGATAACCGGGCTACGCTACACCCCGAAAACGGTTATCTTAAAATCTGTCTTCTCACACAGACCTTTGCGGAGAGACAGGGATTCGAACCCTGGGTACCCTTTTGGGGTACGACGATTTAGCAAACCGTTCCTTTCGGCCACTCAGGCACCTCTCCTTGTTAAATGTATGAACTTCGCTTAATAGCGGTTGCAAATGTACATTTTTACAATACAATAAAGCAACTATTTTAATCGATTTTTTATTAATTTTTGATTCTCTTATTTAAACGTATTCACATGTAACTTAAATAGACTTGAAAATCAGCATGCTATGTAATTCTTTAAATCAAAGTAAGATTATTTCATGTTGAATTTTATTTCAAAATTTTTCTATTCCAATAAATATTGGACTGTATTAAATCTAAAAATTCAAACAAATACAAAACATAGAGCTTCAAATTAATAATCTCACTCAGGATATTCTACTCTTAAATGATAGATGTTTGTAAGTTTAAGCTTAAAGATTTTTTTTATTGTTTCTATCTCCCTAAACGTAATGTCCGCGTTTACAAATTGATCAGCTTTCATTTGACCTGCAATGATCTTTTCTACAAACTCATCGATAATCAAAAATGTAGGATTCTTTAAACTCTTTGAAGCTGCCTCTACCGAGTCGGCCATCATGAGTATAGCAGTTTCTTTAGAAAATGGCAGCGGGCCAGCATATCTAAAATCTGATTCATTTACATCACTATCTAGCTCTAATTGTCTCTTATAAAAATAATAAACCAAGGAGGTACCATGGTGTGAGCGAATAAAATCTACCACCCTATCTGGAATGTTATTTTTTCTAGCTAATTCGATACCCTTAATTACATGGTCTAGTATTATACGTGCACTTTCTTTAGGGGATATTTCATCATGGGGGTTTACATTGGTAATTTGATTTTCCGTAAAATAGGTAGGGTTATCCATTTTTCCAATATCATGATAGAGTGCACCTACCCTAACGAGCATGGCATTGGCACCAATACCATTAGCCGCTGCTTCTGCCAGATTAGCAACCTGCAAGGAATGATTAAACGTTCCAGGGGCCTTATTAGATAGTTCTTTCAATAATTTTGAATTAGTATCGGACAGCTCCAACAAAGAAACATCGGATACCAAACCGAAAATCTTTTCATAAATGTAGATTAAGGGCTGCACAAAAAGTGTAATCATCCCGTTCAACAAAAATAAACTCAGGGTAAACCACTGGATATTGTTCAAATTACCCTCATGAATGGTATGAAAGGCTAAATATGCTACGACGTAAATCAACGTAATCTGCCCAACCGACACAAAAAGGTTTGCCCTTTTGTACAACTCAGAAACCGTAAGAATAGTTACGATACCTGTTATGATTTGTAAAAAAATATACTCGAAACTATTGGGCACCACAAAACCCAGAATCAATACTGTTAATACATGCACAAAGAGCCCCAAACGGGCATCAAAAAAGGTTTTTAAAATTAACGGAAGAATACATAATGGTACAACAAAAACTAAAGCTTCGTTATAGTTAATAACCAAGGTCGTTACAAATACCAATAGTAAAATATTGAAAAAGATAAAGGTTACTTTGGTGTTATTTTCATACACCTCTTTTCTATACTTTTTAAGGAATAGGAATAACATTAAAAGTACTAGTGCAACCAAAACTGTATAGCCAACAAGTATGTAATAGGAATTAGAATCGGTCCAGAGGTCGGATTCATATTCAGATTTTAAGGACTCTAGGATCTTTAAATTATCCACCTCTACCACTTCACCCTTTGCGATAATTAACTTTCCTTCGTCTACGGTTCCCCTGGTATAGGATATTTTTGAAAGTGTATCCTCTAAGGTCTTTCTAGTCAGTTCTTTATCCAAGGTAACATTCGGTGTCACCAAATCAAAAAACAATGCCTTGAACTCATCGTTAAACATCGTTAATCCGCGTTCGGAAAGTAACTTTTCTATTGCTTTTTCCACTTCGCTAATCCGATAAAAATCAGAACCGGACACTTTTCTTGCCTCGTTATCAACGACAAGAAAAATAGAACTTCCCTGAGGCGTAGTTTCCAACGGATCAAGAATGCCGTTTTTATAAACGACATCTAGAATAGCTATTGCAGTCTTTTTTAATTTGTTCTTCTGATTTTGTTTTAATCCACTTTCCTGCCATTGTGCACTAAACTTTGAATCAAGCGAATTATAAACATTTTGTGCCGTTTGTTCATTATACCTAAAGTAGGTAGTTTGATTATCTATAATTTTTTGCTTTTCCTTAGCTAAATCATCTTCTGTTTTTTGGATAGAAAAATCAAATGGTGCATATAAATTTTCGAATTGCCAGGGCTTTCCTTTTTGGAACTCGTATTTGAATTTACCTCCCTTCGGAAAGAAGAAAACAATAAAGCCCACAGATACTATATAAAGTAAGAACTTATATATGTGAGACTGTTTTTTATATAGATTGTCCAAAAGGTCTAGGTTTCATTTATATAGTTCAAAAATAGAAAATTATAAGCTTATAATAAGGAATCAACCGTATTACCATAGGTTTGCCTAAGAATTTACTAATTTCGCAACACATAAATATGTTCAAAAATGAAAGAGGTTGTTATTGTTTCTGCGGTACGTACACCCATAGGTAGTTTCATGGGTTCTTTATCTTCTGTGCCAGCACCAAGACTAGGCGCTGCTGCCATTAGCGGGGCTTTAGAAAAGATTGGATTGGACCCAAAACTGGTAGATGAAGTACTTATGGGTAATGTGGTACAGGCCGGAACTGGACAGGCTCCAGCTAGGCAAGCAGCGCTCTTTGCGGGTATACCGGATACCGTTCCATGCACGACCATTAATAAAGTGTGTGCCTCTGGAATGAAGACTGTAATCCAAGCAGCACAAGCTATTGCTCTTGGAGACGCTTCTATAATAGTCGCAGGTGGTATGGAAAACATGAGCCTGATTCCTCATTATGTTCATATGCGAACTGGCAATAAATTTGGACCTGCTACCATGGTAGACGGTATGCAAAAAGACGGCTTAGTTGATGTGTATGACGAACAAGCCATGGGTGTTAGTGCAGATGCATGTGCAGAAAAATATAAATTTTCGAGGGAAGATCAAGATCAGTATGCTATTCAATCTTACCGGAGATCTGCGCAAGCATGGGAAAATGGAAGATTTAAAAATGAAATTGTTCCTGTTGCTGTTCCGCAAAGACGAGGAGAACCTATTTTGGTATCAGAGGACGAAGAGTATAAAAATGTGGTTCTGGAAAAAATTCCAAAATTAAGAGCAGCATTTACTAAAGAAGGTACGGTTACGGCTGCAAACGCCTCTACCATAAATGATGGTGCAGCGGCACTTGTGCTTATGAGCCTAGAAAGGGCAAAGGAACTCAATATTAAACCTTTGGCAAAAATAACCGGTTATGCAGATGCAGCCCAAGAACCTAAATGGTTTACCACGGCACCCGCAAAGGCACTTCCCAAGGCCCTAAGTAAAGCAGGTAAAACATTAGAAGAAATAGACTTCTTAGAATTTAACGAAGCCTTTTCTGTCGTTGGCCTAGCTAATATCAAACTTTTGGGATTGAGTGATAAAAACGTGAATGTAAACGGTGGAGCGGTTTCTTTGGGACATCCTTTGGGATGCTCAGGAGCCAGAATCATAGTTACATTGTTGAACGTGCTAGAACAGAAAAATGCAAAATTAGGGGCAGCGGCAATTTGTAACGGTGGAGGAGGAGCTTCTGCCATAGTTGTAGAACGAATATAATTACCGGAAAAAATCCATGCAGTACGGTATTTGTCCCATAAGCATAGTCCCAGTTAGAGCCATTACGGAAGAGGCAGGTGAAATGGTTACCCAATTACTTTATGGGGAGCATTTCAAGGTTTTGGAATCTAGAAAACACTGGTCAAAAATCAGAATAGCTTTTGACAAGCAAGAAGGATGGGTACTTAATAGACAATTAGATTTTATTACAAAAGAAGAATATGATACCATTGACGAAGGTCCCAAGCAGTATGCAGCAGACTTAATTTCTTATATAGAACAAGAAAACTCAATGCTTGTGCCTGTACTCTTAGGTTCTTCTATTAATCAAAAAAAAGATATATCAAAATTTGAAGGGAATTTGATAGCTTCCCAACAACATAAGGAGAATTTGATTAAAACGGCACTACTCTACTTAAACGCTCCCGAACTTTGGGGTGGAAAAACTCCCTTTGGCATTGATGCGCCTGGTTTTACCCAAATTGTGTACAAGATAAACGGACATCATTTGTTAAGAAGTGCTGAAAAACAAGCCACGCAAGGTACTCCATTAAGCTTTGTAGAAGAAAGTGAAGCTGGAGACTTGGCCTTTTTTGATAATTCTAATGGCATTATAAACCACGTTGGCATCATTATGGAAAACAACTATATAATTCATGTTAACGGTGTGGTGAGAATAGACAGGTTAGATCATACTGGTATTTTCAATAATGACCTAAGAAACTATACCCATACCCTTAGAGTTATTAAAAAAGTGATATAAAAAAAGGCTTCCAATGGAAGCCTTTTTTATTTATTTTACACTAGACTATTACTCTCCTAATAACTTCTTTACTCTCATAAAGTTATCATTATCACCCATAGCACCGTATATATTTTTCAACTGTGTTAATATTCCTTGGTTATCAGGATTCGTTTTTAAGGCATCCTCCAAAGTCTGAGCACCTGTTTGAAATAGCCCATCTTTCTTTTTTTTGAGCTCTTCATACTTGGCAATATCCGCACGAGAATTACCTAAGGAATTCATTTCGTCAATAAAGCTATTACCCTCATTAACATATGTGGTTGAAAGGTTTAAGTACGCATTGGTATATCCTGGGTTTTTTTCAAGAGCTTTTTTATAATTCTCTCGTGCCTCTTCAATATTTCCTTCTTCACTACTTATCACACCAACATTGTAATAAAGATCGGCATTATCAGGAGCAATAGCTATCGCTTCTGCCATAAGTGACTTAAACTTGGCCTTATCGCCTTGCTTAAAATAAAGGTTCGCTTCGTTTAAAATAAGATTGACATCTTCTGGATCGCTTTCCCTTGCTGCTTGGTAAGCCCCTAATGCCTTATCATCCTGCCCTAATTGCGAATAAATCAAAGCTATATTTTTAACAATTTCTCCTTTTTTAGAAGGTTCTTTCTCATCAACAGGGTCTGCATACGTGCCAGATTTAACCATAAGATCTCGCTGCGATTTTTGCATTTCTTCCATTTCTCCAGTGGCAATGTTCTTAGCCTTGTACACTACAGCACTACCATCATATCCAACTTCCTGTAATTCGATGTAATACTTTAACGCATCATCATACAAACCTCCGTTTACAGCACTACTGGCTGCATAGTAAAGATAAATAGTATCCTTCGGGCTAATTTTATAGCTCATATACAACTTATCGGCTCCTTCTTTAAATTTCTTATTATTGTTATCGGACACAGCTCCGTTCACCAAATCGGCAGTAATACCTACTATGTATTGGTTGGTTTCACTTGTGTACTTCTGCTTCCCAGTAGCAGTTTCCATGTCCAACACCTTCTTGAATGAGTCCACCGCTTGCTCATAAGCACTTTCATCACCTTTCTTGGCCAAATCGTTGTAGATTTTACCTTTAGTAAAGTAATATTGGGCTTGTAACTTTTCATCAGCTCCAGAAATTGTTCCTTCTGCAGCCTCTAGTGCAGTTTTAGCAGATGCAATATCACCTCCTTTTAAAGCCTTTTCAGCTGCTTTTATCTCATTTTTTTGGGCCATTCCCACGATTGTAAAGGAGAAGGCCGCTACGATTAAAATCTTACGTTTCATTTGTATTGAATTAATTATTAGTGTTTAAAAATTTATGATTCGGTACCATCGGTATCAGTATTATCAATTGCCGTGCCATCTTCTTCGGGCTTTACTTCCATCTCATTTATTGCGTCCTCATCTAGATCTTCATCATCCTTCATAACCTTTGCAACAGCAGCAATAGAATCGTTACCCTTTATATTAATAAGTTTAACCCCTTGTGTGGCTCTTCCCATTACCCGCAAATCTTCAACACTCATACGAATCGCTATTCCAGATTTATTGATAATCATTAAGTCATCGGAATCTGTCACGTTCTTTATCGCAACCAAGTTTCCGGTCTTTTCCGTTACACTAATGGTCTTAACACCTTTTCCTCCTCTATTGGTAATTCTATAATCCTCAATGCTAGATCGTTTACCATATCCATTCTCAGAAACGACCAAAAGTTCATCTTCAAAATTATGCACGGAAACCATTCCAATAACCTCATCGGAATCATTTGCTAATCTAATACCTCGAACACCAGATGCATTCCTGCCCATAGGTCTGGTTTTACTTTCTTCAAAACGAATAGCTTTTCCAGATTTTAAACCAAGGAAAATCTGACTGGTTCCGGTTGTCAACTTTGCTTCAAGCAATTCATCACCATCCTTAATGGTGATAGCATTGATTCCGTTTTGTCTTGGTCTTGAATATTGCTCTAAAGAGGTCTTCTTAACAGTTCCCTTTTTAGTTGCCATAATAACATAATGGCTATTCACATATTCTTCGTCCTTAAGATCTTGCGTGCATATAAAAGCTTTTACCATATCATCCTGCTCTATGTTGATTAGGTTCTGTATGGCTCTTCCTTTCGAGGTTCTACTTCCTTCCGGGATTTCGAAGACCCGCATCCAGAAACATTTGCCTTTTTGGGTAAAAAACAGCATGTACTGGTGGTTGGTTCCAACAAACAGATGTTCTAAGAAATCCTCATTTCGGGTAGAAGATGCCTTCTGGCCAACTCCTCCCCTATTTTGGGTTTTATATTCGGTTAAAGGTGTCCTTTTAATATATCCAGCGCTAGAAATAGTAATAACCACTTGCTCATTGGGAATCATGTCTTCCATACTTAGATCCCCACCGGCAAAATTGATTTCTGAACGTCGCTCATCACCATACTTTTCCTTTACCTCTAAAAGCTCATCCTTTATGATTTGCATCCTTCGGTCCTTGTTCTCCAAGATATCCTTTAAGTCTGCAATGGTCGAAATAATTTCATCGTACTCTGTCCTTAGTTTATCCTGCTCCAGTCCTGTAAGTTGACGCAAACGCATTTCAACAATAGCCTTGGCCTGAATCTCTGTAAGCTTGAAGCGTTCCATGAGGTTCTCCCGCGCTTCATCTGCATTGGAAGAAGCTCTTATAATAGCGATAACCTCATCTATATTATCGGAAGCAATAATTAAACCCTCTAATATATGGGCACGATCTTCGGCTTTCTTAAGCTCAAATTTAGTACGACGCACAACCACTTCATGACGGTGCTCCACGAAGTAGTGAATCATTTCCTTTACATTCAGTAATCGGGGTCTTCCATTTACTAAAGCAATATTATTTACACTAAACGAGGTTTGTAGTGCTGTGTATTTGTATAATGTATTAAGAACGATATTGGGTATTGCATCCCTCTTCAAGATATAAACAATACGCATTCCGTTCCTATCAGATTCATCTCTGATTGTTGAAATACCCTCTATTTTTTTATCATTTACAAGATCGGCCGTTTTTTTAATCATATCGGCCTTATTCACTTGATACGGAATTTCATGAACAATGATACACTCTCTACCTTGAACCTCTTCAAACGTAGCCTTTGCACGCATCATTACCCTTCCACGACCTGTATGAAAAGCTTCTTTTACCCCATCATAGCCGTAGATGATACCTCCTGTTGGAAAATCAGGTGCTTTTATGTGAGTGATCAATTCATCTATTTCTATATCGTTGTTCTCTATATAAGCTATAGTACCATCAACAACTTCAGAAAGGTTATGAGGAGGCATGTTTGTTGCCATTCCTACCGCAATACCCGAAGCACCATTCACCAAAAGGTTAGGTATTCTTGCTGGTAAAACCTTTGGTTCCTTTAAAGAATCGTCAAAGTTTAATTGATGATCTACGGTATCCTTATCGATATCCGCCAACATGTCATCAGCAATCTTACGCATACGTGCTTCAGTATAACGCATTGCAGCAGGGCTATCGCCATCTATAGAGCCAAAGTTACCTTGGCCATCTATCAACATATATCTAAGACTCCATTCTTGCGCCATACGTACCATGGCATCATAAACAGAAGTATCTCCATGCGGGTGATACTTACCCAAAACCTCACCCACAATACGGGCAGATTTTTTATGTGCACTACCGCTTCGAACTCCCAAGTCGTGCATTCCGTAGAGCACGCGCCTATGAACTGGTTTTAATCCGTCCCTGACATCCGGCAGGGCTCGTGACACTATGACCGACATTGAATAGTCAATGTAGGCAGATTTCATTTCATCTTCAATGTTAATAGGAATCAATTTTTCACCGTCCGCCATTTGAGATTCTTGTTGTATTTAATTAGTAAAAAAGCATGGCAATATACGCAAAATCAAGCCTTTCAAAGAACAAGCGAAAGTATTTATTCAATAATTTATTAACACTTAAAAAGGATAACATATTATCCGATAGCACAGGCCATTTGCTTAAAAAGGCTTACTTTTTCGTCATTTTGTAGAACTTTAACGATTATAGGAACAGTATTTGCTTTGGTTTGAACGAGATTTATTAATTTTATAGCTGACAATATATTTTATGGATGATAATTTTTCACCTAGGGTAAAGGATGTAATTGCCTACAGCAAAGAAGAAGCATTGAGGCTTGGCCATGATTTCATTGGAACAGAGCACCTCATGTTAGGTTTACTTCGCGACGGAAACGGAAAGGCTATTAGCATTCTGGACGCATTGGAGGTGGATTTGGACCACTTACGTAGAAAGGTAGAGATACTAAGTCCATCTAACCCCAATGCTAGCGGAGTTCAAAAAGATAAAAAAAACCTTCATCTTACAAGACAGGCAGAGCGTGCACTTAAAACCACGTTTTTAGAGGCTAAGCTTTTTCAAAGTTCCTCTATCAACACGGCACACTTATTACTTTGTATTTTAAGAAATGAAAACGACCCCACAACAAAACTACTTCACAAGTTGCAAGTAGATTACGATGGAGTAAAAGAACAATTTAAATTTATGCTTACTAGTGATGACGATATGGTTGACGGCCCTACCGCAGAATCTTTTTCAAGTGACTCTAGTGAGCCCCAAGAAGGAAAAGAAAATACCTTTGGGGCAAACTCAGGTAAAAAAGGCGCTAAAAAATCTAAAACACCTGTTTTAGACAATTTTGGTAGAGATCTTACCCAAATGGCAGAGGAAAACAAGTTGGACCCTGTTGTTGGAAGAGAAAAGGAAATCGAAAGAGTTTCACAAATATTAAGTAGAAGAAAAAAGAACAACCCACTTCTCATCGGAGAACCCGGTGTAGGCAAAAGTGCTATAGCAGAGGGGCTTGCACTTCGTATTATAGATAAAAAGGTGTCGCGTATTCTTTATAACAAAAGAGTCGTAACGCTTGATTTAGCCTCCCTAGTAGCTGGAACAAAATATAGAGGCCAGTTCGAAGAACGGATGAAAGCGGTGATGAACGAACTGGAAAAGAATGATGACGTTATTCTTTTTATTGATGAAATACATACTATAGTAGGTGCTGGCGGAGCAACCGGGAGCTTAGATGCCTCCAACATGTTCAAACCTGCATTAGCACGTGGAGAGATTCAATGTATTGGAGCTACTACCTTAGATGAATACAGACAGTATATAGAAAAAGATGGAGCACTAGAGAGACGTTTCCAAAAAGTAATAGTAGAACCTACTACTATAGCCGAAACAATAGAGATTCTTCATAACATCAAAGGTAAATATGAAGAGCATCATAATGTTAGTTATACCGATGCAGCTATAGAAGCTTGCGTAAAACTAACCAGCCGCTATATGACGGACAGATTTCTTCCGGACAAGGCTATCGACGCTTTGGATGAAGCTGGATCTCGGGTACATATCGTTAATATGGATGTGCCAAAACAAATATTAGAGCTAGAAAAGAAACTAGAGGACGTAAGGGAATTGAAAAATTCCGTTGTTAAAAAGCAAAAATATGAGGAGGCTGCCAAGCTCAGGGATGATGAAAAAAGTCTAGAAAAAGAATTGGCCATTGCCCAAGAAAGATGGGAAGATGATAGTAAACTGAACAAAGAAACTGTTTCCGAAGACAATGTGGCAGACGTAGTTTCTATGATGAGTGGCATACCGGTGAACAGAATCGCCCAAAAAGAAAGTAACAAACTTGCAGAGCTTCCAAACCTGATAAAATCTAATGTAATTGGACAGGACGAAGCGGTTGCTAAGGTCTCAAAAGCCATACAAAGAAATAGAGCCGGTCTAAAAGACCCGAACAAACCTATTGGTTCCTTTATTTTCTTAGGCCAAACAGGGGTTGGTAAAACACAATTGGCTAAAGTATTGGCCAAGGAACTTTTTGACTCCGAAGATGCGCTTATACGTATTGACATGAGTGAGTACATGGAGAAATTTGCTATTTCTAGATTGGTAGGAGCACCTCCAGGATATGTAGGTTACGAAGAAGGTGGTCAGCTTACCGAGAAGGTGCGCAGAAAGCCCTACTCCGTAATACTATTGGACGAAGTAGAAAAAGCCCATCCAGATGTGTTCAACATGCTTTTGCAAGTTCTTGATGATGGTTTCCTAACCGATAGTTTGGGAAGGAAAATCGATTTTAGAAATACGATTATTATAATGACCTCCAATATTGGAGCGAGACAATTAAAAGATTTTGGACAAGGTGTAGGTTTTGGTACAGGTGCTAGAAAGGAACAAGAAAGTACACACCAAAAAGGTGTTATAGAAAACGCACTTAAGAAAGCATTTGCTCCCGAATTCTTAAATAGGATAGATGACGTCATAGTCTTCAACGCTTTGGAGAGAGAGCATATACATCAAATTATTGACATTGAGCTTTCCAAACTCTTTAAAAGAATCAATGATATTGGATATGACCTCAATCTTACGGAAGCTGCAAAAGACTACATCGCAGAAAAAGGTTTTGATAAAAAGTATGGCGCGAGACCTTTGAAAAGAGCTATTCAAAAATACATTGAAGATGCTTTGGCAGAGGAAATCGTAAATTCTAAACTTCAAGAAGGTGATAGCATCTTCATGGATTTGGATAAAAAAACCGAAGAATTAACTATTGAAATCAAAAAAGCGGAGAAATCTTCTAAAACAGAGTAAGTGTCTGCCCTAACAAGTCAGAAAACAAAAAGAGCCCATTATGGGCTCTTTTTTTGTTATGCCAATTTGTAGGGTGCGTAAGAATTAAAACACAAAGTTTTTAGCCATACGCAGTACGAACGATATTTGGGTCTTTAATCTAATATTTTATTTTCACTAACGGTATACATCTACATTCGTATCAGAAACTATAATATATATGAAATGGGCGTTGAATCAACGAAGAAAAAAGTTATCGTTAGGGAATACCAATTAGAAATTGGCAAAGTGCAGGTGTACGAGAATTATATGGTTTCTATCTTTGATGAAGGAGCAACATTAACGCTTGAGCGTGCCTATCAGATTATTGGGATTTCAGAAATACATTTTAGGAACAAAAACTTTGGCTTTATTAGTTTGCGCAAAAATTCCTATGCCGTAGACCCTACTATTTATAACTACCTTAAAGAGTTAGATAATCTTAAAGCGTTTGCTATTGTATCCGTGAAGGAAATAGATATGCACAACTTTAAAATTGAAAAACTGTTCTACAAGAAGTCAATGAAATTTTTCATAGAATATGACAATGCGCTCAGATGGATAAAAACAAGACTAAAAGGAAAATAAATTTTCATTTAGTCTCATGGATTTCTTCTACACCAGTAATCCTTTTGAAGATTATTCCGGAGTTTCGCTTTCTGTTTGCTGCACAGTCTCTGGCATTTTAAAAAGATCTAGAAAAGCAGCACCTAACCCATCTGCTACGTCGGAAGCTATTAAAGCTTGATACCCTGTATTCTCAATTTGTAAGTCTGCGGATTTACCATGAAGATATACTCCAAAAATAGCAGCATGCAAAGGTTGGTAACCTTGGGCTATTAATCCGGTAACGATTCCAGAAAGCACATCTCCACAGCCAGCAGTTGCCATTCCCGGATTTCCTGTGGTATTCACAGCCCCCTTATCTTGGTAAACAGTTATGGTATGCGCCCCTTTAATGATTACAATACAATCAAATTCTCTGGAAAAAGCTTTTACCTTATCTAGCTTATCAAAGTCATCTTTCCATTTTCCAATCAGTCTTTCTAATTCTCCTGGATGCGGAGTTAACACGCTCTGCTTAGGCAGGTAGGAGCATAATTCCTTATTTGACGCGAGAATATTTAAACCATCCGCATCAATAACTAAAGGTGTTTTATTAGACTTTAAAAATACAGCAAACGCCTTTATGGTTTCCGGTGCAATACCCATTCCCATACCAACACCAATTACAGTGGGTGTAATATCAAAGTCTATTTTAGAGATAGTCGTTTTTCCTGCTGTCAATACCATAGCTTCTGGCAATGCCGTTTGTAAAATATCATATCCGCAGGTAGGCACGTAGGAAGTTACCAAACCGCTCCCTATTTTTAATGCAGCCATACTAGCTAATTTAACAGCACCAATTTTGCCATAGCTACCCCCTATCAGTAGTGCATGACCGTAAGTTCCTTTGTGTGAAAACTTACGCCTAGGGATATACATTGGAAGTACCTCATTTTTACCAATAAGCGTATAATCAGTTTCTTCTGCGCTTAAAAACTCAGCATCTAAGCCTATATCCAAAACTTCCCACTGGTCTAGAAAAATACCAGTTTCAGGAAGAAAGAAAACTAATTTTGGAGTTTGAAAACTCAATACAAAGTTAGCCTTTACTACTGCATCCTTCTGTTTGGGAACCCTATCCAAATACAAGCCAGACGGAATATCTACCGAAAGTATAAAAGCTTTTGAGGTGTGAAGATGCGCTATGAGCTTTCCTACCCAATCGGCAGGTGCCCTGTTCAATCCTATACCAAAAATAGCATCTACAATTATATCATCAACACCTATCTCTGGAAATTCAAAATTGGAATCCATGAAGTTTGGCCAAATTTTTCGGTCCTTTAGCCTATCTAAATTAATTAAGAAATCCTTTGAACGCTTGGTGCTGTAATTAACCACATATACCGCAAGATTATAGCCATGTTCTTGAAGGTGTCGCGCTAAGGCAATACCGTCACCGCCATTATTACCAATACCACAAAACAAATGAATTTTTACAGGAGCCCCTTGCATTCGCAGGTGCATCCAATTAAAAATTTGAATGGCAGCTCGTTCCATTAGCTCATCGGTTGTGATCTTCTGTTTCTCTATTGTGAATTTATCCGCATTATATATTTGTTCCGCACTAAAAAGTTTCATTCCGTTGTTTTATTAAGGTAAAAATAACGATTCGGTAAAAATTTGTACAATCATTTGTTTAGCAAATCAAATGTACTACATTTGACTCTTATCAAATAGCATGATTAGTACTGATTTCCTATCAACAGTTCTTCGCTTAACAGCAATTAAAATGGTAGTTGCTACTATGGCACGCTTTACCCTTAGGGGTTAAAAACAAGTATTATACATCTTCATAATTTTGATTTATAAAAGTTAATAAGCACCTCGTATGCAAGTATTAAAGTTTGGCGGTACCTCTGTTGCCAGTCCTGAAAATATTGACAAAATAAAAAACATCATCGATGGGTATTCCGATAAAATTATTATTGTTGTTTCGGCGTTCGGTGGAATTACAGATGAACTCATAAATGCAGGTAATCTAGCGGAAAAACAAGACGAAACTTATAAAAGTATTCTCAAAAAAATTGAAATCCGACATCTAGAGGCGATTAAAGTTTTACTGCCCGTTACCGGCCAAAGCAAAGTTCTAAGTAATGTCAAAAAAGAGCTAAACGTTTTAGAAACACTTTTAGACGGTGCTTTTTCTATAGGAGAGATTACTAAAAGACTTTCGGATAAAATAGTATCCTACGGTGAATTACTTTCTTCCTATAGTATTGGCGAATATTTTCGAAGCCAAGGTATAGACTGTGCACACAAAGATAGTAGAGAGTTAATTATTACCGGCATAGCAAACGGAAGAACAGTGGTAAACCTAGAAAGAACAAATACCAATTGTACCGACTATTTCAACAGCTCCAACCACAAGGTAACCATTTGCCCAGGATTCATCTCCCGTTCGGAAGCGGGAGACTCAACCACCTTGGGAAGAGGTGGTTCTGATTATACCGCAGCACTGCTTGCAGCCGCGGTAAACGCAGACATTCTCGAAATTTGGACAGATGTTAGTGGCATGTACACGGCGAACCCGAAAATGGTGAAGCAAGCAAAACCTATTGCCCATATTTCCTACGAGGAAGCAATGGAACTTTCCCATTTTGGAGCAAAAGTATTGTACCCGCCAACCATACAGCCAGTGCTTTCCAAGGGCATATCCATACGTATTAAAAACACCTTTAGTCCTACCGAAGATGGCACCCTAATTACCAAGTCCAAAAACGAAAAAGGGAAAACGGTGCGTGGCATAAGCCACATAGGAAATATAGCGCTATTATCCCTCGAAGGCTCGGGTATGGTAGGCATTCCAGGTATATCAAAACAATTTTTTGAAGTTCTTTCTCAAGCCAATATCAGCGTCGTGCTAATAACACAGGCTTCTTCAGAACATTCTATTTGTATCGGTATTTCCGCAGATGATGTTGCTGTTGCAGTGGAAGCTGTAAACGAAGCCTTCGCATATCAAATAGAGCGAGGGCGCATTAATAAGGTAGTTCCCGAAACATCATTAGCCATTGTTGCTTTGATAGGTGATAATATGAAAAATCATCAAGGTTTGAGCGGTAAAATGTTCAGCACCCTTGGGAAAAACAATGTAAACATAAGGGTTATCGCACAAGGTGCCTCGGAGCGTAACATCTCTTGCGTAATTGATGAGAAGGATGTAAAGAAGGCGTTAAACGCCTTACACGAAGAATTTTTTGAGGAGAACATAAAGCAGCTGAACCTTTTTGTTATGGGCGTTGGTACTGTGGGCTCTAAATTCTTAGTCCAAATTCAAAAGCAAAAAAAATATCTAAAAGACAACCTAAAATTAAATGTTAGGGTCGTGGGCATTTCCAATTCCAGAACCATGATTTTTGACGATAGCGGCATTCCATTAAAAAATTGGGAATCACTTTTAGCCGAAGGAGTTAGAGCCGATAAAGATGAATTTTTTAAAACTGTGAACCGATTAAATTTACGTAATAGTATTTTTGTGGATAACACCGCCAACGAAGCAGTTTCCCAGACCTATAAATCCTATTTAGCAAACAGTATATCGGTGGTAACCTGCAATAAAATTGCATGTTCTTCTCAATACTCCAACTATCTTGAGCTAAAGCAATTGGCACGCACCTATAACGCTCCTTTTCTTTTTGAAACCAATGTAGGGGCAGGTTTACCTATTATAGACACCTTAAAACATCTTATAGTTTCAGGCGATAAAATTCAAAAAATTCAGGCTGTATTATCAGGCAGCCTAAATTTTATATTTAATAATTTCAACGATACAACTACGTTTCATGATGTGGTAATGCAAGCAAAGAAAGAAGGGTATACAGAACCAGATCCAAAAATTGACCTAAGTGGTGTTGATGTCATGCGTAAAATATTGATTCTGGCTCGCGAGAGTGGTGAACAATTGGAGATTGAGGATATTGGTAACAATTCCTTTCTTCCTAAAGAAAGTCTAGATACTGATTCGAATGAAACCTTTTTTGCTTCTTTAAAAAAATACGAAGAAAATTTTCAAAAGATATTTAGCCAAGCGGCGGAGAAGGACACCAAGCTCAAGTATGTAGCACAATTTGAAAACGGAAAAGCTAATGTTGGATTACAGGAAATCCCTAAAGGTCACGACTTTTACAATTTGGAAGGCAATGATAATATTGTATTATTCTTTACGGACAGATACCCCACACAACCCTTGATTGTAAAAGGAGCAGGTGCTGGTGCAGATGTTACAGCATCCGGGATCTTTGCAGATATTATTAGAATCGGCAACTTTTAGAACAATAGTTCCAAGTTTATATGATTTCCAACTTGATTAGCACTGGAAATAACAGAAACTAGACATAACACAATCCTTTTTATGAATGAAATAAGAGTCTTTTGCCCAGCTACAATAGCAAATATATCTTGCGGATTTGATGTTCTTGGTGTTGCATTGGATACTATTGGAGACGAAATGGTGGTTAGAAAAACCAAGGATAAAGGTATCAGAATCATAAAGATTGAAGGACAACAACTACCCATGGAAACGCACCTGAACGTAGCGGGAGTAGCTGGATTGGCGCTCTTAGCTGTAAGTGATTACGATGGGGGTTTTGAAATAGAAATTTATAAGAAAATAAAGGCTGGAAGCGGAATAGGAAGTAGCGCGGCAAGTTCAACAGGTGCCGTTTGGGCAATGAATAAATTATTGAATACCCCGTTCTCTACCTTGGAGTTGGTAAAATTCGCCATGGAAGGCGAACGTTTGGCCAGTGGGGTGGCCCATGCGGATAATGTTGCCCCAGCGCTTTATGGCGGCTTCACTTTGGTACGTAGTTATACCCCTTTAGATGTTATTCCTATCCCTAGTCCAAAAGACCTTTACGCAACAGTGATACATCCACAGATAGAAGTAAAGACTTCCGACTCCAGAAAAATCTTAAAAACGACGATAAGTTTAGAAGATGGAATCAAGCAATGGGGGAACCTCGGTGGTTTGATTGCAGGACTGTTTACATCGGATTACGATTTAATTGGTAGATCTTTGGAAGACCATATTGTAGAACCCATACGGTCTATTTTAATACCTGGTTTTGATGCAATCAAATCAACAGCAATAGAAAACGGTGCGTTAGGTTGCGGTATTTCTGGTTCTGGTCCTTCTATTTTTTCTTTCAGCAAAGGCGAACATAGCGCGCAAAGGGTGGGTACTGCTATGAAAGAGGTGTATAAAAAAATAGGAATTGATTTTGATATACATATCTCCAAGATAAATACAAGCGGCATTAAACAATTATAAAACAAGAAGTAACCCATACTAAGGATGTTAGCCCATGAATTTTTATAGCCTAAAACAAGAAGCTCCTAGAGTATCTTTCAAAGATGCCGTAATAAAAGGTATTGCACCAGACCGTGGTCTTTATTTTCCTGAGCAAATTACACCGCTTCCTGCTTCGTTCTTTGCTGGTATAACACAGCTTTCCAATCAGGAAATTGCCTTTAATGCCATTCATCAATTTGTATCGGATGAAATCCCCAACGAAAAACTTAAAGAGATGCTTGCAAACGTGCTGGATTTTGAATTTCCATTGGTCGAAATAGAAAAAAACATAGCCACCTTAGAACTGTTCCACGGACCCACCATGGCATTTAAGGACGTAGGCGCTCGTTTTATGGCTAATTGCTTAGGTTATTTTTCCAAAAACGAAGAAAATGAAGTAACCGTACTTGTGGCTACTTCCGGAGATACTGGAGGCGCTGTAGCTAATGGTTTTTTAGGGGTAAAAGGTGTAAAAGTGGTCATCCTATACCCTAGCGGTAAAGTGAGTGATATTCAAGAACGGCAGTTGACCACCTTAGGGCAAAACATTACCGCTTTGGAGGTTAATGGAACTTTTGACGATTGCCAAACCATGGTAAAAACGGCTTTTCTAGACAATGAGCTGCTGCAAAACATGCAATTGACCTCGGCAAACTCTATCAACGTAGCACGATGGCTACCACAATTGTTTTATTTTTTGTTCGCCTACAAGCAGCTGCGAATTGCGGCAGAAGAAAAAAAGACGCCGATACAGGATATCGCTTTTTCCGTTCCTAGCGGAAATTTTGGAAACATCTGCGCTGGAATGGTTGCACAACGTTTAGGAATGCCCGTAGCACAGTTTATAGCCGCGACTAATGCAAACGATACCGTACCACAATTTATGAAAACGGGTTCTTATGACCCCAAACCTTCAACAGCCACTATTTCAAATGCTATGGACGTAGGAGACCCAAGTAATTTTATCCGGATACGGCATCTCTTCCAAGACGATTTCACACAACTGGAAAAACAGCTCTCCTCCTACTCCTATACCGATACAGAAACGAGAAAGGCCCTTTTAGATATTTATAAAACGAGCGACTACATTGCAGACCCACATGGTGCTATTGGTTATTTAGGCCTTAAAACATATCAGAAAAACCATCCAGATGTTTATGGTATTTTTCTAGAAACCGCGCATCCTGTTAAGTTTTTGGATATCGTAGAGGAGACAATTGGGCAAAAACTGGATATTCCTATTCAAATCCAAAAAGTGATGGACAAAGAAAAAAAATCAATTTCCATTGAAAGCTATCAGGAACTAAAAACCTATTTATTGAATCGCTAATCCAAAGAGAAATTAATTAAATGTAATTAAGATACCTTCTGTCACTTAATTAGTTTTCAATATACGTAACTATATGATTACCCTAAATCTTCAATTGGTTTAAGTAATTTTAAAAAGCTTTTTGTGCGCTTTGTTAGGGCTAAGTTTAACCTTGAAAAGATAAAAAATATTTAAAACATAAGCTCACGATTTAAACGTATCCCTAATTAATTCTATAAATTTGCTATACTTAAAATTCTAAGAATGAAAAATACAGCCCTTTCACAAACCCACGAGGCCCTAGGCGCCAAAATGGTTCCTTTTGCAGGTTACAATATGCCAGTTTCTTACGAAGGCGTTACCGCTGAACACGAGACCGTGCGAAAAGGTGTAGGGGTTTTTGACGTTTCCCACATGGGAGAATTTTTGATAAGTGGGCCAAACGCCTTGGAACTGATACAAAAAGTAAGCTCTAACGATGCATCAAAGCTCACCATCGGTAAAGCGCAGTATAGCTGCTTACCAAACGAAACCGGAGGAATTGTAGACGACCTTATCATTTACAAACTAAAGGAGGAACAATATTTACTTGTGGTAAACGCTTCGAATATAGACAAAGATTGGTCTCACATAAGCAAATATAATGACGCCATTGGAGCAGATATGCAAAATATTTCCGAGGACTATTCACTATTAGCCATTCAAGGCCCTAGTGCGATTGAAGCCATGCAATCATTGACTTCTGTAGCCCTTTCAGCAATCAAATTTTACAATTTTAAAGTAGCAGATTTTGCAGGTATAGACCATGTTATTATTTCTGCTACAGGATACACGGGATCTGGTGGTTTTGAAATTTACTGTAAGAACTCAGAAGTAAAACAGATTTGGGACAGGGTTTTCGAAGCAGGTTCTCGTTTTGGCATTAAACCCATAGGGTTGGCTGCAAGAGATACCTTGCGTTTAGAAATGGGCTATTGTCTGTACGGAAACGATATTAATGACACTACCTCTCCGTTGGAAGCCGGACTGGGTTGGATTACGAAATTCACAAAGGACTTTGTAAACAGTGAAGCCTTGGCCAAAGAAAAAGCACATGGCCCTGAACGCAAACTTGTTGCTTTTGAACTTGATGAAAGAGGCATACCAAGACACGATTATGATATTGTAGACGGGCAAGGGAAAAAAATAGGAGTTGTTACCTCAGGTACGATGTCACCTTCAATGGGCAAAGGTATCGGTTTGGGATATGTACCTACTATTCTGTCTGAAATTGGAAGTAAAATTCAAATTCAAGTACGAAAAAAAGCTATCCCTGCAACCATTGTAAAACTTCCTTTCTACAAGGTATAATGCAAGATTTTCAACAATACTTGGATGTCATTTATAGGGATGTTTCTAAACTTCCCATCACGGGTCATGTAGCCTCCTATATACCGGAACTAGCTTGTGTTAGCGATTCAAAATTCGGAATCCACCTTTTGGACATCCAAAAAAACCAATATACCATCGGGGATAGTACGGAACCTTTTTCTATACAAAGTATCTCTAAAGTGCTTAGCCTTGCCTTGGCCATGCAATGTATAGGTGAAGCTGTTTGGAATCGGGTAGATGTAGAACCTTCGGGCGACCCATTTAACCATTTATCCCTGTTAGAACTTGAAAACGGAATACCAAGAAATCCACTTATAAACGCTGGTGCAATAGTAATTGCTGATATTCTGGTATCGCAGTTAGAACATCCCAAAGCAGATTTTTTGGCTTTTATAAGAGATCTGGCTAATGACCCATCGATATCCTACGATGAGAAGGTAGCTAAATCTGAAAGGGATACCGGGTTTAAGAACTTTGCGGCAGCTAATTTGCTAAAATCCTACGGAAACCTTACTAATGATGTTGAAGAAGTATTGGATTTTTACTTTCACCAATGTTCTTTGCATATGAATTGTGTACAGCTTTGTGATATATTTTATCTTTTTATAAATAGAGGTAAATGTAAAAGAAACAAGACGCACCTAAATATCAATCAAATAAAAAGAATCAACGCCCTCATGCTTACTTGTGGTTTTTATGACGAGGCAGGGGAGTTTGCTTTTGAGGTAGGCCTACCAGGAAAAAGTGGTGTAGGTGGCGGTATTGTAGCGCTCTTACCTAATAATTTCTGTGTAGCAACATGGTCTCCAGCACTTAATAAAAAAGGAAATTCTGCCAGAGGAATGGCAGCGTTGGAACGGTTAACCACGCTATCCGAATTATCTATATTCTAATTTGGAAAATAAAAAAATACTTATACTTGGAGGTAGCGGATTCCTTGGCAATGCCATATATAAGGAGCTATGCAACTACTTTGACACTTATGGTACCTACTGCCATGCTACCAAGCCTTTTGCATCCAACAAACAATTTTTTAGATATGACCTTGAAGATGACGACATCTTCAATCTTTTAGAAAAAGTTAGGCCACAAGTCATTATATCGGCATTACGGGGAAATTTTGCGGCGCAAGTAATCGCACACCAACACCTATCGGAATATGTAACCGACCATGAATGCAGTTTATATTTCCTATCCTCTGCCAATGTATTTGACGCATACAGTAAATATCCTTCGTACGAAACGGATAAAACGCTTTCGGAGAGTGTTTTTGGACGGTTAAAAATAAAGATTGAAAATATGTTACTCCGGTTGCCAAAGAATAAAGCGGGTATCCTGCGTATACCGATGGTTTTTGGAAACGGCTCACCAAGAATAAAAGAAATGAAAAACCAAACCCTGAACAATGAACCAGTAGAGGTTTTTCCCAATTTAATTCTAAATGTAAGTAGTGATGATAAACTAACACAGCAAATTCATTATCTTATCAACAGAAACAAAACAGGTATTTATCATTTGGGGAGTACCGATTTAGTACACCACGAAGATTTTATAAAAGAAGTTATGGATCGGGTAGGAACCTTTAACCCTGTACTAAAAAGAGTTTATACCACAAATGAAGACCGCTATTTGGCCGTGCTACCAAAAGTGAATAAACTGCCGAAAAACCTGCAGTTTACATACCAAGAGATTATAGAAAATCATGTTTTAAATTGACATAAATTTTTAAAAATAAATACCCATGGAGAAATTTACGGACAAACAAATACAGGATTACCTTAGCCAACTAGACGGATGGGAATATGTAGATGGTGCTATAGAAACAACTTTCGAATTCAAGGATTTTAAAGAAGCGTTCTCTGTTATGACACGCATTGCGTTCGAATGTGAAGCACAGGGGCATCACCCAGATTGGAGCAATGTATACAAAACGGTTAATATTCGATTAAATACACACGATGCCAACGGTGTTACCGAAAAGGATTTTGTTCTGGCAAGAGCTATTGAGGATATTGTAGAAAGCGACTAAAATTTCCGTTTTAAATTTTATTACTTTTAGTGCCATAAATTAAAAATACAACTATGGGAAGAGCTTTTGAGTTTAGAAAAGCACGAAAAATGAAAAGATGGTCGGCCATGTCCAAAGCCTTTACCAGAATAGGTAAGGATATTGTCATGGCTGTAAAAGAAGGAGGACCCGATCCAGATTCCAATTCCAGGTTACGAGCCGTTATACAGAACGCCAAGTCGGTAAACATGCCCAAGGACAATGTAGAACGTGCCATAAAGCGTGCAAGCGACAAAAGCCTAGGAGATTATAAAGAAGTACTGTTTGAAGGATATGCACCGCATGGTATCGCTATTTTAGTGGAAACAGCCACGGATAATAATACACGGACCGTAGCCAACGTTAGAAGCTATTTTAATAAATGCAACGGCAGCTTGGGAACTTCCGGTTCCGTTGAGTTTATGTTTGACCACACCTGTAACTTTAGAGTTTCTACAGAGGAATTAAAAATGGATTTGGAAGAATTAGAACTTGAATTGATTGATTTTGAAGTTGAAGAAATATTTGAAGATGAAGATGGATTAATGATTTATGCACCTTTTGAGCAGTTTGGGGCTATTCAAGGATATTTAGATGAAAATAATGTTGAAATTTTATCTTCAGACTTTGAACGTATTCCCACTACTACCAAAAGATTAAGTGAGGAGGAAAAAGCCGATGTTGAAAAATTGTTAGAACGCTTAGAAGAAGATGATGATGTGCAAAATGTGTATCATTCTATGGAGGAATAAAGTTAATGGGCAGTGTTCAGTAATAGTTTGCAGTTACAATGCTCTGCGAGCTTTGCGTGAAAACAAAATCTCATAATAAAGACATTCTGATAACATTAATGAGATTGCGACGTCGCCTCTAGAATTAGAATTATTCGAATATAT
>RCNE010000358.1_pt1 | contig 24706 bp, 25 predicted proteins | sample 2041361 | NCBI WGS metagenome assembly RCNE01 (sample SAMN09708229, study PRJNA481090) | Marine sediment metagenome, whole genome shotgun sequencing project. | reverse complement strand
GAACGTTTCTGGACTCTGCGCAAAAGCAAAGTCACACCTGATGGGCTGGGCGCCATGGTCGAAGACTGGGCTGCGCGTCATGAGTTGGATCAGCGGCACCTGGGTCAGATCAAAAGTGAGTCACCCCTTGGCCGTATTTATGCAGCGGCGTTGATCAATCGAAAACGATCCAGGGAAGTTATCAAGGAAGCCGTTGAAGATACCGGTCGCCACGTGGTTCACGATCTGGAGCGGTTTCTGAATACCCTCGGCACCATTGCAGGCATATCTCCACTATTGGGCTTGCTCGGTACCGTGGTCGGTATGATCAAGGTGTTTTCCGCGATCATGATTAGCGGTGTCGGTGATGCCAATGTGTTGGCGGGTGGTATTTCGCAGGCATTGATCACCACCGCAGCAGGGTTGACCGTCGCCATACCCAGCTATTTCTTTTATCGTTTTTTCCGTGGCATGGTTGCTGAATATGTCATTTCCATGGAAGAAAAAGCCATCAGCCTGATTGACTGCATTGAGCGTGGTAACACCTCATCCGTCAGTTACTCTTCCGTTGAGGGCTAGTCTATGCAGCTTCGAGCATCCAGCAACGAAGACCCGGAGATCAGCCTGACCAGCCTGATTGACGTGGTGTTTTTGTTGTTGATCTTTTTCATGGTGAGTACAACTTTTGAGCATCAGGCGGTCTTGAAAGTTGATCTACCGGAAGCGAAAAATGTCAGTGCACCTGAAAACCAACCCAATAGTTTCGAGTTGGTGATTGATCCCAACGGACAGTTCTATTTGAATGACAGGCAACTGATCGATGGAAAACGCGCCACACTGGAGGCAGCATTTATCGAGGCTGCTGGGGATGATCGTAATATTCCCGTGATTTTAAGGGCGGATGCCGAAACCCCCCACCATTTTGTTGTAACTGCAATGGATGTTACGGCACAGCTCGGTTTCTCACGCTTGTCGATTGCAACCGAACAGATTACAGAAGAGTAACTAATGCCGCCCAATCAAGCTCCATTTACTGCGGGTGCCGTTTACAAACGCCTGTGGGGTTACACGAAAAGATACTGGCTCATGTTTGTCGTGGGGGTGTTCGGAGTCAGCCTCGATGCCGGTATGCAGGCGATGTTCATCAGTTTTGTCGAACCCCTGATTGACCGCGTATTTGTCGCAAAAGACGGGGCATACGGTCTGTGGTTGGCTGCCGGTGTAATGGGGGTGGTGCTTTTACGCATCGTTGGCCACTTCGCTGGTGCATATGGTATGGAATGGACCGGCAGACGTGTGGTTGCCGATCTGCGTAAGGAGTTGTTTGCCAGTTACCTGCATTTGCCTGCAACTTTCTATGACCGAAATTCCCCCGGGCAGTTAATTTCAAAACTTGCCTATAACAGCGAGCAGGTTGCACATGCTGCGACCAAGGCCGTTATTTCCGCATTTCGTGACATTATGCTGCTCATCTACCTGGTTTTGCTGATGCTCAATACCAACGCCCGTTTAACGGCGGTCCTGTTGATCCTGGTGCCGGTGATTGCGCTGGTGGTAACTGTCATCAGCCGCAAATTTCGCAAAATATCCCGCAACATCCAGAATTCAATGGGTGATGTTGCTCACGTGACTGAAGAAGCGGTTGTCGGACAGCGGGTGGTGAAAGTGTTTCTTGGTCAGGACACTGAAAAGAATCGCTTCGAACGTGTCAACGAACGAACCCGCCGCCTGCATATGCGTATGGTTGCAACCCATATGCTCAGTTCCTCCATCGTCCAGTTTGCTGCCGGTATCGCCCTGGTCGTACTGATGTTGATTGCCACCCGGCCAGCCATGCTGAACCAGATAACAGCGGGTACTTTCACTGCCATATTTTTTGCCATGATTGCCACCATTCCACCTCTGAAGCGGCTGACAAACGTACAGGCACAAATGCAAAAGGGTATCGCGGCAGCAGAAAGCATTTTTATCGTCATTGACGCTGATAAAGAGCAGGATGACGGAACCCACTGCGTTGAACGGGTGGATGGTGACATTGAGTTCCAGAATGTCAGTTTTCAGTATGACAACAGTCATCAGGCCGTTCTGGATAATATCAGTCTGCACTTTCCGGCCGGTAGCGTTACGGCCGTGGTGGGACAAAGCGGCAGCGGCAAGACCACCCTGGCAGGTCTATTGCCGCGCTTCTATAACTATAACAAGGGAAATATCCTGCTGGATGGATGTGAACTTACGGATTACCAGTTGGACAACCTGCGCAAACAGATTGCACTGGTCAGCCAGGATGTCGTGTTATTCAACGACACCATTGCCGGCAATATTGCCTATGGCGCACTTGAGGGTATTGATCGTGCCGCCATTACCCGGGCCGCCGAAGCGGCATATGCCATGGAATTTATTGACCAATTGCCTGAGGGACTGGACACCGTACTGGGTGAAACCGGCACCTTGCTGTCAGGTGGTCAGCGTCAGCGCCTGGCAATTGCCCGCGCCTTACTGAAAGACGCGCCAATTTTAATTCTTGATGAGGCAACCTCAGCACTTGATTCCGAATCGGAACGGGCCATTCAGGATGCACTGAAAGAGGTCATGAAAGGCCGCACGACCCTGGTTATTGCACATCGTCTGTCCACGATTGAGAATGCCGACCAGGTCATTGTACTGGGTGAAGGCAGGGTGATAGAGCAGGGCACTCATGCCGAGTTACTGGCACAGGGTAAGGCGTATGCCCGTTTGTACCATACCCAGTTTGAGAGTCAGGACCAGGCCGTGGCCTGATTTATCATGCGTTCCGGTATAGAAAATTGGCTTTCAGGACACTGGTATGGCGCAGGCAGACCACCGTGGTTTCTGCGTATGCTGGAACCGGTCTATCGCACAGTATTTCAACGAATTCAGAAAAAGGGCAATTCAGGTGCTGCACGCTATCGTTCGGGGTTGCCGCTCATAGTGGTGGGAAACATAACAGTAGGTGGAAGTGGCAAAACGCCTTTGGTCATTCGCTTGTGTCAACTCACCAGGGATTTGAAACTCAGACCCGGCATCGCCAGTACCGGTTATGGCAGGCTTGGCACTGATACCATCGTGGTTGATCCCGATTGTGACCCCCGTGTCTGCGGTGATGAACCGGTCATGCTGGCCCATCGCACCGACGTGCCTGTCGTGGTTGCAAAACATCGTATTGATGCCATAAGGAAACTGAATGAGCTGGATCTGGATTTGATTTTCTCAGATGACGGTCTTCAACAGGCAGATCTCGAGCGTGATATTGAATTTTGCGTGGTTGATGGTTCGCGTGGACTTGGCAATGGACATCTTTTACCCGCAGGGCCTTTGCGCGAGACTGCCGGGCGTCTGGAAAAGGTTGACTATGTCATCACCAACGGCGTTTGGGCTCACAGACCGGATGATACGGATGTCAATGTGATGAACCTTGAGGCGAGCCAGGTGTGTTCGCTTGATGGGGTGACAGTAATTCCTGCAACACAATTCCTGCAAAGACAAAGCGGAATAGATATTCACGCAGTTGCGGGCATTGGTAATCCACAGCGGTTCTTTGAAACGCTTGAAACCCTCGGTATTGAAGCGGTTCCTCACCGGTTTCCCGACCATCATCCATTTACCCTGGATGACTTTAATTCAATAGGAACAGATTCGGCGATTATCATGACGGAAAAAGATGCCGTTAAGTGCCGGTCCCTGGGGCTTAAAAACTCATGGTATATACCGGTTGAAACACATTTGCCTGAAGACTTTGAAAATATGTTTAAGGATCGCCTCACAAAATTGATGAAGGAGCGTAAATGAGCATGGCCAAAGCAATTGCCTACCACATCGTCATTCCTGCACGTTTTGCCTCTGAACGGCTGCCGGGTAAGGTTTTGCTGGATTTGGCAGGGCAACCTCTTTTGCAGCATGTCTGGCAGCGTGCCTGTGAGTCGACGGCGGAATCCGTCATTATTGCCACCGATGATGAACGTATTGTCAGTGTCGCTGAAACATTCGGTGCAGAGGTTGTTTTGACTAGTGAGGATCATCAAAGCGGCAGTGACAGGATTGCTGAATGCGCAGAGAAACTGGCCTGGCCGGATGGCCACCTCGTGGTTAACCTGCAGGGGGATGAACCACTGATGCCACCAGCCTGTCTTGACCAGGTGGCCTCTTTGCTGGATCAGCGTCCGGATTGTGAAGTTGCAAGCCTTTACTGGCCGATTAGCGATGCCTTTGAGGTACAAAACCCCAATGCAGTGAAAGTCGTCACGGATTTACAGGACAGTGCCTTGTATTTCAGCAGGGCAGCCATACCCTACGCGCGCTCCTGTGCCTCCATAGCCGAGGCCATGACTGCCGGGGTTGAGTGGAAGCGGCACCTGGGTCTGTACGCCTACCGTCTTGCTGCGTTGCGTCGTTATACTTCATGCGCTCCAACACCGTTAGAGATGAGCGAGCGACTTGAGCAATTACGTATCATGGAACAAGGTGGCCGAATTGCCATGGCAATGGCCTGCGAATTCATCCCGGCGGGAATCGATACAGCGGAAGATCTTCAGCGTGTGACTGATTTAATTGAAAGTAACAAATTATAAATAAGATATATAACTATGATTAATATACTATTTGTATGTATGGGAAATATTTGCCGGTCACCTTCAGCAGAAGGCTTTTTTTCAAATGCTCTGCAATCATCGAAATACAAAGAGCAAATTTCAACGGACTCCGCCGGTACCCATGGCTACCACGTCGGTCATAGCCCTGATTCCAGGGCGATAGAAACAGCATTGAAATTTGGTGTTGATATCAGCGATTTGCGTGCCCGCAAGGTAAGTGTTTCGGATTTTGATACCTACGACATGATCATCGCGATGGATCGCAGCAACTTCGAGGACTTGCAACGGATCCGGCCAGCGAATTCGAAATCCATCTTGAAAATGATGATGCATTACCACCCTGAAGCGCAACCGGATGAAGTTCCCGACCCGTATTATGGTGGAATGAATGGTTTTACCTATATGTGCGAATTGTTGGATTCAGCGACTCGGGGTTTGCTCGAAGATGTCGAGGAGCGATTGGCTCAGAAGTGAATGACGCTGAATTGAAGCAGTCCAAAGCGGGGTTCGACGGTAAAAAATTCGCCCGTCGTTTATCCGGTGGTCCCGGTGTTTACATGATGCGCGATTCCGCAGATATCGTCCTGTATGTTGGCAAGGCCGCCAATTTGCGTAAACGTGTTTCGAGCTATTTTGATGCCAGGCCAAAGATTGAACGTATCATGCGGATGGTGGCGCGGATTTCTTCCATCGAAGTCAGTCTTACACGTACTGAAGCTGAAGCTCTGCTACTTGAGAATGAGTGGATCAAGTCACTCAAACCGCGTTACAACGTACTTCTGCGGGATGATAAAAGCTACCCCTGGGTGATGTTGGGTACCAATCACGAGTTTCCGCGAATTGCCTTTCACCGCGGCGGCAAGGACAAGAACAAGCAGTACCTCGGGCCCTATCCGTCGGCAAGTTCGGTAAGGGAAAGCATCAACCTGATCCAAAAATTATTTCTTTTACGGAATTGTGAAGACAGCTATTTTAGTAATCGCACCCGACCGTGTCTGCAATACCAGATCAAACGTTGCACAGCCCCCTGCGTGGGCAAGGTAAGTGCGACAGCATACGCGGGGCAGATAGACGACGCGTTGTTGTTTTTACGCGGACAAAGCCAGAAAGTGATCACCCGTTTGATCAGCCGTATGGAGCAAGCCGCTGATTTGCAGCATTATGAGCAAGCGGCACAATATCGTGATCAGATCAATCATCTGAAGCAGATGCAGGCGCGCCAGTTTGTCTCGGCAGGCAATGGTGATCTGGATATTATTGCGCTTGCCCGGCTGGATAACAGTGTCGCCATAGAGGTGATTTCTGTTCGTGGTGGCCGTAGCCTTGGTCAGCGGGATTATTTTCCCACCCAGGCAGAAGGTCATTCGGATGTTGAAATACTACATGCGTTTCTGGGTCAGTATTTCCGCGAACGCCTGGCACCGCCCGAGTTGATCATTTCACACAGTATCGCGCAGCAGAAATTGTTTGAAGCCGTGTTCAGCGAGCGTAGCGGGCGTCGGGTGCAGATTCAGTCTCACCCGCGAAGCCATCGCAGGCAATGGCTCGAACTCGCAGGAAGAAATGCGCTGAATGCCCTGCATATGCGCAATACCGAGTCATCCCGCATCAGTGGGCAATTTGCAGAGCTGACTGAACTACTTCAGCTTGAGGAAGCTCCCGGGGTAATTGAGTGTTTTGATGTTTCTCATACATCAGGTCACAAGACGGTTGCTTCATGCGTGGTGTTTGACGTCAATGGGCCGGTTAAATCCCGTTATCGCCGTTATAACCTCGCAGGTTTCGAGCCTGGTGATGACTATGCTGCTATGCGGGAGGTATTGAGTCGCCGTTATCGAAAATTGCAAAAGGAAGAGGGCCACCTGCCAGACCTGATCCTGGTTGATGGCGGTAAAGGCCAATTGGGGGTTGCCATTGAAGTGCTGTCAGATTGTGGTCTGAGTGATGTTCCCCTGATGGGCGTTGCAAAAGGACCATCACGGCGCGCGGGTTACGAGGAGTGGGTATTGCCGGTCGCACCCCACAGCCTGCGTCCGGGTCCGGAATCTGCAGCTTCACACCTGATCCAGCAGATCAGGGATGAAGCACACCGTTTTGCGATTACCGGTCACCGCGGTCGTCGTCAGAAGGCCGCAGTGCATTCGGTGCTGGAGGATATCCCTGGTGTGGGAGCTAGCAGGAGACGTGCCCTATTGACCCATTTTGGTGGTCTTCAAGGTGTTCGAAAGGCAGGTATTGAAGAGTTGTCGGGAATTCCGGGCATCAATAAGCAGTTGGCCGGGCGCATATTTAAAGCACTGCATTAAGCGTGCAAATCAGGCGTTGGGTAAAAACATCAAATCAGCTGGCTTTTTATCTGCAAAAAAGTTCAGCCGTCTGCGATAATAGCCGGATACCTCCCGACCGGACTGATTCAATGAAATTGACGTTTCCGATGATCCTTACACTTCTGCGTATTGCGCTGATTCCCGTGTTGGTTTTGTTTTTCTATTTACCTTATGTATGGGCGCCCCTGGCAACCGCAGCAGTATTTATATTGGCGGCAATTACCGACTGGCTTGATGGCTACCTGGCGCGGCGTATGGGCCTGATGTCGGCCTTTGGCGCCTTCCTTGATCCTGTCGCCGACAAGTTGATGGTGGCCACTGCATTGGTTTTAATGGTGCATATACCTCCACCGATTGTTTTCCCGGAAATTTTCCTGACCCTGTCTGCAGCCATCATAATTGGCCGCGAGATTGCGATTTCAGCGCTCAGGGAATGGATGTCCGAGATGGGCGAGGGCGGTACGGTCAAAGTCGGGGCTCTGGGTAAATTCAAAACCATTTTTCAAATGACGGCTATCAGTTGCCTGCTATATGAATATGACCTCTTTGGTTTGCCTGTTGCGCTTGTAGGCGAGATGCTGCTTTATCTTGCGGCCGCTCTGACCCTGTGGTCGATGTGGGAGTATTTGCACGCAGCGTGGCCGGTCATGAGTCGTGAGAGCAGTCAGCCCCAGAATGACAACGTTTCTGGCGACTGAAACAGCATGAATCAAACAGCAGAACAGTGTGTGCGGCGTGCTTCACCCACGGTAAACGTCGGTGGGGTCCTGATCGGTTCATGTCATCCGGTGGTGGTGCAATCCATGACCAATACCGATACTGAAGATATCCGCGCGACGGCGACGCAAATTGCCGAACTGGCACGCGCCGGTTCGGAACTGGTGCGTATCACGGTCAATACCGAAAATGCGGCCGCATCGGTGGCCGGTATCATGGAGCGTCTGGAAATGATGTCCTGTGATGTTCCCGTGGTCGGTGATTTTCACTACAACGGTCATCACCTGCTGCAGAAGTACCCTGAATGCGCAAGATTGCTGGCCAAGTATCGAATCAACCCGGGAAATGTTGGCTTTGGCAAAAAACGTGACGACCAGTTTGCAACCATCGTCGGGCTTGCCATTGAATACGACAAGCCGGTACGTATCGGTGTTAACTGGGGAAGCCTTGACCAGCGTTTACTGGCAAAGTTGATGGACCTCAATGGCAAAAACAAGTCACCTCAACCGGCCGATGCCGTGATGCGCGAAGCGTTGATCCGGTCTGCTCTCGAGAGCGCTGAACAGGCTGAGGAACTGGGTTTGGCACATGACAGGATTATCCTTTCCTGCAAGGTAAGTGGTGTCCAGGATTTAATACGTGTGTACGGAGAACTGGCCACACGTTGTGATTACCCGCTGCACCTCGGACTGACCGAGGCGGGGATGGGCAGCAAGGGTATCGTTTCCTCAACTGCCGCGTTGGCAGTGTTGTTACAGCAGGGGATTGGCGACACGATCCGAATCTCCCTCACCCCTGAGCCCGGCCAGTCGCGTAACGACGAAGTGATCGTTGCACAGGAGTTATTGCAAAGCATGGGCCTGCGGGCGTTTTCTCCGATGGTGACCGCCTGTCCTGGCTGTGGCCGCACCACCAGTACATTTTTCCAGTCGCTGGCCCTGGATGTTACCAATCATGTTCGTAACCGGATGCCCGAGTGGAAGCTCCAATACGAGGGTGTGGAAAACCTGAGCCTTGCAGTCATGGGTTGCATCGTAAATGGTCCGGGTGAGAGCCGGCAGGCAAATATCGGTATCAGTCTGCCCGGTACAGGCGAGTCGCCGGTGGCACCTGTTTTTATTGATGGAGCCAAGGCCGCCACACTCAGGGGTGATGATTTGACCGCCGACTTCCTTGCAATGATTGATAGGTATGTTTCGAAAAACTATAAAAACCTCGGTTCCTGATTTATCCCAGCCCATGTCAGCCTTAGCAGACCGCCACCTGCTTTATCAGCACGCGGTTCAGGATGTGGAGGCCGAAATTGACTTTGTCGAGCAGACCTGGTCCAAGCTACGGCAGCGGCCTGCCATTTTTCTACGGGAAGATTTTTGCGGCACCGCCAATACCGCTTGCGAATGGGTTATTCGCGACGACGATCATCAGGCTGTGGGTGTCGATCTGGACCGGGAAGTACTCGAATGGGGCCGTCTTAACAAGCTGGCAGACCTTGATGAAGAGCAGCTAGAACGAATCGAACTGCTGAACGAGGATGTGCTGCAAACACGTCCCGGTCTTGCCGATATTATCCTGGCGATGAATTTCAGCTATTACCTGTTCTTAACGCGCGATGACATGCGTGAGTACTTCATCAATGTGCTTGATGGCCTGGTTTCTGACGGTATTTTTTTCCTCGATGCCTATGGTGGCTATGAAGCACCCATGGTTCTGACCGAACCACGTGAATGCCAGGACGCAGATGGCAAAGATTTCACCTATATCTGGGACCAGGCGACATTCAACCCGATAAATTCATGCATGGACTGTCATATCCATTTCGAGTTTCCGGATCAATCACGGATGGAAAAGGCTTTCAGTTACCAATGGCGCTTGTGGACCCTGCCGGAGATTCGCGAAATCCTGTATGAGGCCGGCTTCTCAAAAGTTGATATTTACTGGGAGGGCACCGACGAAGTCAAAAACGAAGGCAATGGTATATACACGCCGTCGGAAACCGGTGACGCCGATCCGGGCTGGGTGTGTTATATCGTCGCGGAGCCCTGATCTAGTGTACTGCATCGCAATTAATGGTACTTTCAGAGGTCGCCTGTGACTGCAATGCAAGGCGGGATTCGCAGGGAATGGCTAGTCCTTTCCAAGAAGCTCAACGAAGCATTGCAGTCACAGGCGGCCTCCCTTCGGGCCAGTCACAAAGCGGTCATCCGCTGTGTTATGCCCCCTTGGAGTAGAATGACTATTCCGGCGGGATCACGCCTTGCGGCTAACCACTTTGAGTCTGGCTGAAAGTGCCATTAATTGCGATGCAGTACACTAACACTAAACTAAACCACAGTGGCATTTTCATCCAGGTATTCAATCTGCCGGGCAGTCAGACTCGGATCCATGCGGGTGACAGCCAGCAGGCAAACGCTTCCATCCGCGCCAATGACGCAGTCAGCGATGACAGCGTCATAACCTTGATCATCGTCAAAAATTTTGATCTTATCCATGGGTTTTGGACAATTCACCAGTTTGCAATTTAACAGGCGGGGGTGACGTTTCACTTTTCCGAGGTAATGCGTTCGCGCGACAATCTCCTGCCCGGGATAACATCCCTTGTGATAATTGACTGCACCAAGCGCCTCAAACCCAAGCATTTGCGGTAGAAACTCTCCACTGGTTTCGGGGTTCAGCCAGGTGATACCCAGGGACAATTCTGAAACCCTCCATTCATCCTGCAGGGCTGCTGTTGCAGATGTGGTGATGTCCCGGGACGTTACAAGCAGCCATTGCTTGCTGCCGGGTAATCGAACCGCATGTGCCTCATTCAATGCCAGTTCCGGTGAATCATCCGCCTGCATACCCGAAATCGTATATTCATCCAGAAGGTCGAAAACCACCTTCGATCGCATTCGGTATATTGTTAAGCGCCCGATGACGGTGGTCGCCAGCGCACTGGACATGATCACGTAATAGTCTTCATTGACCTTTTGAACCAGCATCAATGCCAGCACCCGGCCTTTTGGCTCGCAATAACATGCAAAAGTAGAGTCGCCATTGGCAAGGCCCAGTACATCTGCACTTAATTGACTATGCAAAAAACTGCCTGCATCGGCACCGCTGAAAAGGACGGCTGACAAGTGGGTGAGTTTGAGCATCCGGGCTTTAATCCTATAAATGATTCGCACTTGCATTTTAACCCAAAAATAGCCGGATACTGCGACTAAAGAATCATAAAACCGGACTCGCAAGAAACCACCTTTGGCGTTACACTTAATACTGGAGAAGAAGATCGGAAACCTCGGGGGCGTTGTTAGTGAAAAATCACAAACCAACAGCATCTCCAGCGTCACCACATGACTCCGAAAAACCGATTAAACAACCCGCGGCGGTTGATACATCTCCTCAAAAACCTGTCGAAGTCGGTGGTCAAAAAGGCCCGGAGCCCACACGTTATGGTGATTGGGAAAAAGCCGGTCGCTGTACTGATTTCTGATATCACAAATATGGGATAAGGGCTGTTAAACATGAGTACATCCAAACGACCAATGTCACCGTACATGCTGGGGCCTTATTACAAGTTCCAGATCACCTCGGTACTTTCAATTCTTAACCGGTTGACCGGCGTGTTCATGTCGGTGGTCACTGCACCCTTGTTACTTTGCTGGCTGATCGCCCTGGCAAGCGGGCCGGAGGCGTACCTTGCTGTGAACACCTGGCTTGGCAGTGTCTTGGGCAAGCTCGTTATAGCGGCCAGTGTATTCAGTTTCAGCTTCCATTTGTTCGGGGGTATCCGTCACTTGATCTGGGATGCCGGCTGGATGATGGAAATGCCACAGGTTAATGCAAGCGGCTGGCTGGCCATTGTTGGTTCGGTGTTGCTTTCACTCATCGTTTTGGGAGCAGGCTTATGAGCATGCAGAATCCGCTGGCGCGTGTTCGTGGCAAGGGTAGTTCAGGTGGGGGCGCCCACCATTGGCGTTCACAACGCTATTCGGCCCTGATCCTTTTGTTATCGACGGCCTGGGTATTGTGGACAGGTGTGTCACTCGCGGGCGCAGACTATGCGACTGCCAGCGCAGCGATGTCATCCCCCGTCAACGCCGGCATGGTAATTTTAATGGCAGGTGCCGTTTTCTATCACACTCAACTGGGTTTGCAGGTCGTGATCGAAGATTACGTGCATATTGCCGCATTGGAATTTGTACTACTTATATTCATACGATTTGCCTGTCTTGTCGCATTTTTGATCAGTGCCATTGCGGCTCTTAAACTGGTACTGGGAGCCTGAACCATGAGCAAGGACTATTCAATAACAGAACATAAATATGATGTCATCGTCGTGGGCGCCGGCGGTGCCGGTTTACGTGCGACTATGGGTCTTGCGGCGACCGGCTTGAAAACCGCGTGCATCTCGAAAGTTTTCCCGACCCGCAGCCACACGGTTGCAGCGCAAGGCGGTATGTCTGCCGCACTTGGAAACATGGGTGAAGATGACTGGCGCTGGCATATGTACGACACCATCAAGGGTTCGGACTGGCTGGGTGATCAGGATGCCATCGAATACATGTGCAGGGAAGCCGTGCCTGCAGTGATTGAACTGGAGCACTATGGTGTACCGTTCTCACGTACCGAAGACGGCAAAATATACCAGCGGCCATTCGGTGGCATGACAACACATTATGGAGAGGGCACTGCACAGAGGACCTGTGCGGCAGCCGATCGTACCGGCCACGCCATACTTCACACCCTGTATCAACAGGCGTTAAAGCATGATGCGACTTTCTTTATTGAATATTTCGCACTTGATTTATTGATGGATGATGACGGTGTCTGCCGCGGCGTACTGGCATGGGATCTGGCTGAAGGTGGCTTACACCTGTTCCGTGCCCACGCGGTGATTCTGGCAACCGGTGGCTACGGCCGAACCTACTTCTCTTGTACCTCGGCACACACGTGTACCGGTGACGGTAATGGCATGGTTTTGCGCGCCGGACTGCCTTTGCAGGATATGGAGTTCATACAGTTCCATCCGACCGGTGTTTATGGCGCCGGCGTACTGATCACGGAAGGCGTTCGCGGCGAAGGTGGGTTTTTGACCAATTCAGAGGGTGAACGATTCATGGAGCGTTACGCCCCCAACGCCAAGGACCTGGCCTCACGTGATGTGGTCAGCCGCTCAATGACGATCGAGATCAGGGAAGGGCGGGGTGTAGGTCCGAAGAAAGACCATATCCACCTTAATCTGCAACACCTTGGCGCTGACGTGATCAATAAACGATTACCTGGTATCGCGGAGAGCGCTGAGATTTTTGCCGGCGTGGATGTGACCAAGGAACCCATCCCCGTTATTCCCACGTGCCATTACAACATGGGCGGTATCCCGACCAATTACCATGGTGAGGTGGTGCGTTTGAAAGATGGCGACCCTGATTCCGTGGTGTCCGGATTGTTTGCCATCGGTGAAGCAGCCTGTGTTTCAGTCCACGGTGCCAACCGGCTGGGTTCCAACTCATTACTTGATCTGATCGTTTTCGGTCGCGCCGTGGCCCATCGTTGTGCGGAAGTGATCCAACCCAATCAAAGACATGACAACCTGGACAACAAAGTGGTTGACACACTGGTCGCTGACTTTGACCGCTTGCGTCATGCTGATGGCAAAAACAGCGCAGCCAGCATCAGGGATGACATGCAACACGTCATGCAAAACAATGCCGCGGTATTCCGTACGGGTGAAGTGTTGGAGGAAGGCTGCAAATTAATTTCAGATGTGTACTCGAAGTTTGAATACATCAAAGTCAGCGACCGTTCCATGATCTGGAATTCTGACCTGGTCGAGACACTGGAATTACGCAACCTGTTGGGTTGCGCAAAGGTGGCCATGTTCGGTGCTGAAAACCGTAAGGAAAGTCGTGGTGCACACGCCCGTGAGGATTACCCTGACCGCGATGATGAAGAGTGGATGAAACACACGCTGGTAAGTATGGACGGCACAGGTAATGTGTCCATTGAGTACCGGCCGGTTCATCTGTACACACTGACAGATGATGTCGAAGTTGTTCCCCCGAAACCGCGTGTTTACTGACAGGCAGGACAAAAGGAAAATCCCATGCTCGAATTAAGATTAGCTCCTGAATCCCGCCCGCTTAAGGGGCAAAAGCATTCTGCGCCGGAAGGTTCAGCCAATACCCGTACATTTCATGTTTATCGATGGGACCCTGACAAGGGCGAGAACCCACGTATCGATAGTTTTGAGGTCGATCTGGATGATTGTGGCCCGATGGTGCTGGATGCCATTCTCAAGATCAAAAACGAAATTGATCCATCACTGACATTCCGTCGTTCCTGCCGCGAAGGAATTTGTGGATCATGCGCCATGAATATTGACGGCACCAACACGCTGGCGTGTACCAAGCCGATAAGTTCGATCAAGGGTGACGTGAAAATCAATCCGTTGCCACACCTGGAAGTGGTCAAGGATCTCGTTCCGGATATGACACACTTTTATGCGCAATACGCCAGTATCAAACCCTGGATTCGCACACAAAGCGTGCCGCTTCCAGATCAGGAACGGTTGCAATCCCAGGAAGATCGCGAAAAACTGGACGGCCTGTACGAATGTATATTGTGTGCATGCTGCTCCACTTCCTGTCCAAGTTACTGGTGGAATGGCGATCGTTACCTCGGTCCCGCGATCTTGTTGCAGGCTTACCGCTGGCTGGTTGATAGCCGTGATGAAGACACCGGTGAGCGCCTCGATGAACTTGATGACCCGTTCCGGCTTTATCGTTGTCACACCATCATGAATTGCACCTCAACCTGTCCCAAGGGTCTGAACCCGGCCAAGGCCATCGCTGAAACAAAGAAAATGCTGTTGGAAAGGAACGGGGCCTAGGGGTTCATGCCTGGTGGACACGAATGGGTTAAAAAGTTGCGCTGGCAAAGTCGGCGAGGCATGAAGGAACTTGATGTGCTTTTTGAAGCGTTTTTCGAAAAACAGGCTGGACCTTTACTTGATGGTGCCTGGCCCCAACTCGAATCACTACTTGGCCAGGAAGACGATGTATTGTTTGACTGGGTTTCCGGCAGAAATTTACCGGCAGATCCCGCTGTGCTGGCGCTGATAGACACTCTGAAAAATGCTCCGTAACCAACCTATAAGGCTGAAGATTTCGAATAGCAGAGACTCGCTTCTCCCTGTTCGCATGCTCAACTTCCTGCTTGTTCCAGCGGCACTACTCAGTCCACATCCGGTTTTGCTCACATTGTGTGCAATTCTATTTCTCGGGGCAGGGTGGTTCACCCGCACACTAAAATTTCCTAAAACAAACAGCGTGGAAATGACCTCGGTCATTTTTCCCGATGGAAGGGTACGATTAGAATCTAATTTGGAAGAGAAGGTTGCGGGCTTTCTCGACGGTCAACAGTGGTGTACCCGCTGGTTTGCCGTTTTGCGGTTTTCGAATGGAAACACGGTCCGTAAAATGGTCATCCGGCCCTCGCAGCAACAGCGGGCGGATGATTTTCGGCGGCTGAATATGTGGCTTCGACAAGATTTGTTTAGCAGCACCAGGGCAAGGCAGGTGTTGGATAGTTGACCCGTTTACCGGGTTTCGAATGAGGTTTCCGGTATCAATTCAGGAAACATCAGCGGTGGCAGTCTGGACATGGATTGTCACTTTTTTATTAAAAAGTGAGGGAAGAGTTAAATCATGACTTACAACGATAAGGTTGTTAAACAATTCGTTATAGCGACGATTCTCTGGGGTATTGTGGGAATGCTTGTGGGTGTCATTATTGCCGCGCAATTGTGGTTGCCCATTTTGAATCTCGATATACCCTGGTTGACTTATGGACGATTGCGTCCGCTGCATACCAATGCGGTTATTTTCGCTTTTGGTGGTTGCGGCCTGATAGGCACTTCATTGTACGTTGTACAAAGAACCTGTCATGTACGTCTGATATCCGACAAACTGGCGAGCGGTGTATTCTGGGGATGGCAGGCTGTCATTGTTGCTGCGGCAGTAACTCTGCCACTGGGCTGGACCCAGGGCAAGGAATACGCCGAACTGGAATGGCCGATCGATATTTTGATCACGCTGGTCTGGGTCGCTTATGCCGTGCTGTTTTTCGGAACAATCGTTAAACGTCGTGTCAGTCATATTTATGTGGCGAACTGGTTTTATGGCGCTTTTATCCTGACCATTGCCGTGTTGCATATCGTTAACAACCTGTCATTTCCGATCACCATTGACAAGTCGTACCCGATCTACTCGGGTACGGTCGATGCAATGGTGCAATGGTGGTACGGGCATAATGCGGTAGGTTTTTTCCTGACGGCTGGTTTCCTGGGCATGATGTACTACTTCGTACCCAAGCAGGCAGAAGGGCCGGTCTATTCATACCGCTTGTCGATCGTGCATTTCTGGGCCCTGATTGCCATTTACATGTGGGCGGGGCCACATCACCTTCACTACACGGCATTGCCAAACTGGGTGCAGTCCATTGGCATGGTGTTTTCATTGATTCTGCTTGCTCCAAGCTGGGGTGGCATGATCAACGGCATCATGACCTTATCCGGTGCCTGGCATAAGTTACGTACTGATCCGGTGCTGAAGTTCATGATCGTGGCATTAAGTTTTTACGGTATGTCCACGTTCGAAGGTCCGATGATGTCGATCAAGACGGTCAACGCATTGAGCCATTACACCGACTGGACTATTGGTCACGTGCACTCAGGTGCCCTGGGTTGGGTTGCGATGATGACTATCGGCTCATTGTACTGTCTGATTCCACGCCTGATCGGCGAGAAAAAGATGCACAGTATCAAGGCTATAGATATCCATTTCTGGACATCGACGATCGGCGTGGTGATGTATATCACTTCCATGTGGATTGCCGGTGTCATGCAGGGTCTGATGTGGCGCGCATTTAACGATGACGGCACGCTGACCTACAGTTTCATCGAAAGCCTGGTGGCGACCAAACCGTACTACGCAGTCAGGTTGATGGGTGGTTTGTTATTCCTCAGCGGTATGTTCTTCATGGCCTGGAATACCTGGAAGACACTTGGTAGCAAGGAAATGAAACCTATTCCTGCCTCAGAACCTGCAATTTGGGGAGATCACTCATGAGCACGGGACACAAAAAACTCGAGACAAATATCGGCCTGATGGCGATATTTGTCATCATTGCCATCAGCCTCGGCGGGTTGGTTGAAATTGTTCCACTGATATTCCTCGACCAGGTAAGACAACCGGCCGAAGGTGTCGTGCCTTACCCTGCACTGGAACTCGCGGGCCGGGATGTGTATGTGCATGAAGGATGTTACAACTGCCATTCACAGATGATCCGTCCGTTCCGCAGTGAAACAGAGCGTTATGGACCCTATTCGGTCGCCGGTGAATCCGTTTATGACCGGCCATTTCAGTGGGGTTCCAAGCGAACCGGGCCTGATCTGGCAAGGGTAGGTGGTCGTTACAGCGATGAGTGGCATTACATTCATCTGAATAACCCGCGTGACGTGGTGCCGGAATCCAATATGCCAAATTACGGCTGGCTGGCAGACCGGATGGTGGATGGCGAAATCGTGCAAAGAAAAATGCGTGCCCTCAATACGCTGGGCGACCCATACTCGGAAGAGGATATTGCTGCGGCACCATCGGTGGTTGCAGGTAAGACCGAGATGGATGCCGTCATCGCGTATTTGCAGAGCCTGGGTCATGCAAGGAGTGGACGTTGAAATGGATATCAATATAGTCCGCGGCGCCATTCTTCTGGTTCTGATGTTCGCTTTTATAGGTTTATGGGTTTGGGCCTGGAGCGGCAAACGCAAGGCCGCTTTTCAGGATGCCAGCATGCTGCCCCTGGAAGAAGACAATGGTGTAATTCCAAATGATGTAGAACCCACTGATGAGACCCGGCCAACGGGAGAGGGAGTGAGTCATGTTAACTAGTTTTTGGCACTGGTATGTCATTATCATAACCGTCGTCACCATCCTCGGCTGTTTCTGGCTGTTACAGTGGACCAAGGGTGTTTCCAATCGTGATGAAGAAGGGGATGGAACGGGTACAACCGGCCACGTTTGGGACGAGGACCTGGTGGAACTCAATAATCCGTTGCCGAGGTGGTGGTTACAACTGTTCTACGGAACAATCGCATTTGCTTTCATATACCTGGTTTTATTCGGAGGTCTTGGAAATATTGGCGGTGTACTGGGTTGGAGCCAGGAAGGCCAATATGAAGAACAAATGAAAGCTGCCAACGAAGCACAGGAAGCCGTTTTTTCACGTTACAGGGAAATGGATAACGAAACCCTGATAGCAAATGCCGAGGCAAACGCAACGGGTCAACGACTTTTTGCCAATAGTTGCGCAATGTGTCACGGCTCTGATGCCCGTGGTGCACGTGGCTTTCCGAATCTGACCGACAACGACTGGTTGTATGGCGACAGTTTTGACACTGTTGTTCAAAGTATTGCCAATGGTCGTGCCGGCGCGATGCCGGTGATGGTTGGCGGTCTGGATGACAAGGCCATTACCGAACTTGTTGTTTATGTACAAAGCCTGTCAGGTCAAAAAGCTGATCCGGTGATGGCTGCTAACGGCAAAAAGAACTTTGACATGCTTTGTGTTGCCTGTCATGGAGCAGACGGCAGTGGTAACCAGGCCCTGGGCTCGCCGCGTCTCAACGATGACATCTGGTTATACGGCGGTGAGCCTGAGACCATAAGAAAGACTGTCGCCGAGGGTCGTAACGGCAATATGCCGGCGCATGAGACCCTGTTGAGCGAAGACCGCCGGCGTCTGATCGCTGCCTACGTATTAAGCCTGTCAAATTAGACACAGGTTGGAGCACAGATACAGATGAAAACAGAACACCCGGTAAACCGTCGATGGAGCCAACGACAGCGCGATTGGGCTGTCGTGCTATGGGTTTCCTTTTTGGCGGCAGCGGCGGGTGCCTTTGTTTTGTTTGGACTGTTCAATCCCCTCGATCTAATCAATACCTACACAGGTGAATTTGAAATGGGTGTCAGGCTCGCTTACGGCCTGGCTTTTGTCTTTCTTTACCTGCTCTGCCTGTTGTCATCCATGCTGACCATGTTCATGGTTCGTACCGGCCCGGCACAAGGCCATTCCACAGGCCAGGGCAGACGTTCTATACCAGAGATTCTGGAGCCGGGCGAATCAAACCCGGATCTGGATGATGAGGACTGGAAATGAGTCAAATGCCGGATGAGGGCGACTCGCTATATCGCAAAGATCCAAAGGTTTACCCACGTGATGTAAAAGGCCAATTTGCCAGCTTGCGCAAACTGGCGGTTTTTGTATTGCTGGGTCTGTATTACTTCATACCATGGATTAACTGGTCCGGTCACCAGGCGGTTCTATTTGATCTCCCGGCGCGTAAATTTTATATCCTCGGGCTCACTTTCTGGCCACAGGATTTTATCTTCCTGACCCTTATGCTGATTATCGCCGGTCTGTCACTGTTTTTTGTGACTGCAGTGGCCGGAAGATTATGGTGCGGTTATGCATGCCCCCAGACCGTCTGGACAGAAGTGTTTTTATGGATGGAGCGATGGGTAGAGGGCGATCGCAACAAGCGCATTAAACTCGATGCTTCCCCTTGGAACAGCAACAAAATTATCCGCAAGACGGCCAAACAGATTTTATGGATAGGATTTGCCCTTTGGACCGGTTTTACTTTTGTGGGTTTTTTCACACCGATCCGGGAACTCGGATACTCTGTATTCACCTTTCAATTAGGAGGCTGGGAAACCTTCTGGATGCTATTTTACAGTTTTGCCACCTATGGCAATGCCGGTATCCTGCGTGAACAGGTATGCAAGTACATGTGTCCCTATGCACGTTTCCAGAGCGCCATGTTCGACAAGGACACCCTCGTCATTGCCTACGATGAACAACGGGGTGAGCCCCGCGGTGGTCGTCGCAAGACCGATGACCCGGCGGAGAAAGGCCTGGGTGCCTGTATCGGTTGTACACTCTGTGTCCAGGTTTGCCCGACTGGTATCGATATCCGGGAAGGCCTGCAAATCGAGTGTATTGCCTGTGCTGCCTGTATCGATGTCTGTGACCAGGTCATGGAAAAAATGGATTACAAGAAAGGCCTGATCAGTTACACCACAGAACATAGATTACAAAGCAAGGAAAGCCACGTTTTCAGGCCACGTATTTTTGTTTACGCCATTTTGTTGTTAACCCTTATTGCCGGTTTGATCTGGTCAGTCAATAGCCGTGTACTGCTGCGTGCAGATTTGTTGCGTGACCGCAACGCGCTGTACCGGGAGTTGCCGGACAACCGCATTGAAAATGTCTATACTCTTAAGCTCATCAACATGGACTTCAAAGCGCATCAGTATAAAATCGAAGTCATGAATAACGATGATATGACGCTGCTTATATCACCGGAACTCAGGCTCGAACCGGAAGAAATAGGTAACTTTATCCTTCGAATTCAAGCACCTGAAAGTGCCGGGCGTGGTTCCGTCAAGCTTGATGTCCGGTTTTCGACATTGGAGGAGCCAATAATTGAGCGCACGGTCAGTGCACGTTTCCTGATGCCATTTGATCAGGCGCAGCCATGAAATCCAACATACGGTCTTAATATGACAAGTAGACAGAAAATTGTAAATCCGGCAACAGGTGAGGGTATGCCATGGTTCAAGCAGTTCTGGCCCTGGTTCATTATTGCCTTACCTGCAAGCGTGGTCATCGCCAGTTTTTTTACGCTGTGGTTGGCGGTTAGTAATCCGGATTACCTGGTGGTGGATGAAGATGAGTACCAGCAGATAAAAAGTGAATTAAAAGCGCAGGCACCCGCGCCTGAAAACAAGCAGGTCAAGGACGGCAAACCAGAAACACCTTCCCAATAAGGTCATGACTGAAACCTCCAGGCTCTGTTTTCACTGCGGAGAAACTGTTCCATCCACATGCAACCTTGTCGTTGAGGTAGAAGAGCAACAACAACCGGTCTGTTGCAGCGGTTGCGAAGCTGTTGCCAACCTGATCTTGCAATCCGGCCAGTCACGCTATTACCAATTCCGTACGGAAACTGCCATAAAGCCTGTTGAGGACGACGCCGGGATCGAGAAATCCTGGAAGCGCTATGATGAGCGCGATTCATTATGGGGAGGCCGCCTCAAGAACGGGCATTATGAACTATTGCTGCAAGTGGAAGGGATTCGCTGTGCCGCTTGCGCATGGCTGATCAGGAGTCAGTTGGAAGCACGAGCGGGAATAGACCAGGTACAGGTGGACGTAGCAACAGGTTTTGTCCGTATCAATTGGCAGCCGGATAAACTTCGCCTCAGCAGGATTGCAGCTATTTTATCCGGGGTCGGATACCGCCCGCACTTACCCCTGGCAGGTGCAGAAGCGACCGGCAGACAACTCGAACGCCGCAGTGCACTTAAACGTCTCGGTGTGGCGGGCCTGGGTATGATGCAGGTCATGATGTACGCCGCGGCCTTGTATGCAGGCGACGCGATGGGTATTTCCGAAGGCCCTGAGCGCTTCCTTCAATGGATCAGCCTGATTGTCACCACACCGGTTTTATTGTATTCAGGCCGTGTGTTTTATACCAGCGCATGGCGCAGCCTGTCGAATCGCAGGGTGGGCATGGACGTGCCAGTCGCACTGGCCATATCCATTGCTTTCATCATGAGTTGTTACAATTTTCTGACCGGTGATGGCCATGTATATTTTGACTCTGTAGTCATGTTTATTTTCTTTCTTTCACTGGGTCGGTACGCAGAACTGGTTATCCGTCATCGAAATTTGCAGACCGGCCTCGCGCTGGCCCGCTTATTGCCTGAATGGGCGGAACTGATCAGCGATGGAGAGTCGGAGCAGGTACCAGCAACAGATCTGCGTACATCCGATCATGTCCGGGTAAGGGCAGGGCTGACATTTCCCGCCGATGGCATAGTGGTGTCTGGTTCTACCGAGGTCAACGAAGCACTTTTAACCGGAGAGTCGCGGCCTGTCATCAAAAACATGGGTGACAATGTGATAGCCGGCAGCATCAATCGAACCCAGACTGTAGAAGTCGAAGTATCCAGGGATCCCGATGAATCAGCTGTCTCCGTGATGGGGCGGATGCTATTGAAGTCACAAACCCATAGAAGTCGTTATGCGCGGCTTTCAGAACGATACGCGGGCTGGTTCGTCGCCGTTGTGTTAACTGTGGCTGGCCTAACCGCAGTATTCTGGTTGCAAAAGGACATCACGATGCTGTTTCCGGCGACTTTAGCCGTGCTGGTCATCAGTTGTCCGTGCGCGTTGTCACTGGCAACCCCTGCAGCGATTGCCTCTTCCAGTCGGGCGTTGCTTGAACAGGGTGTGCTGTTGACCAGGGGTGTAGCACTGGAAGTTTTGAAGGGCGTGGATACCGTCGTTTTTGATAAGACGGGCACTTTAACCAGTGGCACACCGACTGTTGTGAACACGGTCATCAATCCCGACCGTGACGAGTACAACGAAAAGAAGGTCTTGAGCCTGGCAGCCCTGCTAGAGGTTGATTCTTCACATCCGGTTGCGAATGCTTTTTCCGGGATCGAAGTGGACCGGGGGCAGATACAGAACCTCACAAATCATGAGAATGGTGTACGGGGCAGGGTAGGTAACACACTGTTTCGCGTTGGAAATGCTGCATTTACCGGAGTGAATGTCGTAGATATCAACAGTGGCTACGGCAGGGTTTGGTTGACGGATGAAAAAGGGTGGATTGCGCGCTTCGATCTGGATGACGGTTTAAGAACTTCAGCGGCGGAAACCATGGCGGCGTTGAAGGCGAGGGGACTGGAGCTGATAATACTTTCAGGCGATCAGGAGCAGGCGGTCGCCTCGGTTGCAAGTCGCACCGGCATCAAGCGTTGGTATGCTGAACAGAGCCCAAAAATGAAAATGGACTTTTTACAGTCTCTTCAAGCCGATGGCAAAAATATCCTGATGGTTGGAGATGGCATCAATGATGCACCCGTGTTGTCAGCTGCCAATGTATCGATGACGGTCAGCGGTGCCAGTGAGTTGGCCAACAGTACAGCTGACTTTATAATAACAGGCAAATCATTGATATACATAGTAAATATATTCAAAACAGGTGAAAAGACACATGCTGTAATACGCCAAAACCTGTTCTGGGCCCTGGCCTACAACCTGTTGGCAGTGCCTTTTGCTGCTGCGGGTATGATCGTACCGTGGATGGCCGCGTTGGGTATGTCACTAAGTTCTCTGCTGGTCGTATTGAACTCGGGCCGCCTGGCGAAACGCACAAAAAACGTTTCCACGCCCGTTAACGAAGGAGTATTGGCACATTGAGCATGCTCTATGTATTGATTCCGTTGGCTGTTATGTTACTTGCCATCGCTGTCTGGGCATTGCTTTGGGCAATTAAATCAGGTCAGTTTGACGACCTGGAATCACACGGTTGGAGCGTCGTGCTGGACGACGACCAGAAACCACCAACTTTGATGGACGATGAAAATCCCGAGGCAGAGGAGCCTGAGTCAGAGGAAAAAGAGCGATGAGTCCATTATTAGACGTATCAGCGCTATTAACGGCTTTCTTTGTCGGATTGTTGGGCAGCGGCCACTGCTTTGGTATGTGTGGCGGCATCGCCGCAGGTTTAGGAAGCCTGACAGTCAACGAACAGTCTGAAGGACAAGTCAAACACCGCTTTATGGTGGCTTTTTTGTTCAACCTGGGCAGAATCGTGAGTTATGCAGCGCTGGGTTTAATTTCTGCCACATTGCTGGCGAGTGTAGGCAAAATGCTGAACGTGCCGCAATGGAGCATGATTCTGAGGTTTGTCACCGCTTTAATGATTTTTCTTATTGGTCTCCAATTCCTGTTTAACTGGCAGACTCTCGGATCAATCGAACGGGCCGGCGCAAAAGTCTGGAAACACGTTTTACCCGTAGCGGTCAAAGCATCAAGTTTACCCGGCGGTTCAGGGCGATTGCTTTTAGGTTTATGTTGGGGTTTGTTGCCTTGCGGGCTCGTCTACAGCGTTCTTTTAACGGCCTCTGCGGCTGGTTCCGCTGTTTCAGGGGCCACAGTGATGCTAGCCTTCGGATTAGGGACGCTGCCATCCATGCTCGGTATGAGCCTGGCTGCACCAGCACTGGCGGCCATGCTCAGTGACCGCTGGACCAAAAAATTAATGGGCGCAGCCCTTATTCTTTTGGCCGTCATCAGTGTCGCACTGATAGTGATTCGCATGCAGGGTCGCAGTGAACATCATCACCATGCTTACATCTACAAAGTAACAGAGGCGATCGAGATTACCGTGTTGCACAGTTAATAGTGTTTTCGCTTTGGACGCGATAGTTCTTTAACTGTGTATGCTAAATGTCACAAACCCCAAGACGCTTTGATCAAGAATTCTCTACAGATTAGATGTTCATCATTTTCTGCCTGACTGGCTGGTAGGGCGGTAATACACTTTTAGGTAATTCCACAAATCGATGCCATGAGTGGCAATGACTCAAAGGCTTATTCTCTTATCAGACATTGCGTATAATGTATATTATGTTAAATAGAGGAGGTGATCAGACTGGTGTTCTTGCTGGGAACAGCACTGCGGTGTACTTATCAACCTTTGCACAGGTGAGACATATTTGGTGTTTTCAGGGTTTGATACGGCTAGTGGGAAGCACTGGTATAGCTGCTGTAAATACTTAATGTGAATTATTATATATCTTTAATACAATAGGTTATGAAATATATCTAGAATGTATCTAATATAATGAACACCCCATAATGGCACCCATGCAGTAAGGTTATATGTGTTTACAATACATCATGCACCATGCGCCTACATGCTTCATCGGTATGGGAGCCGAGGTCGCGCGGTACCTTCCTTCAGGACTCGCTGTGAATAAGTCCATGTAAGCCCGGGCGCGACATCCATGTCGCTCACGGTCCTGAAGCAAGGCTCCGCACACCCTCGACTCTGTGCGTAAATCACAGGGAAATGGCTTCGAATAGAAAGAACGCACTTGTGGCTGAAGCTGGGGCGGGTATTGTCTTACCGGGACCTTACGAGGCAGGAAGCCGAGGATGAGGCTA
>RCNE010000357.1_pt1 | contig 24718 bp, 23 predicted proteins | sample 2041361 | NCBI WGS metagenome assembly RCNE01 (sample SAMN09708229, study PRJNA481090) | Marine sediment metagenome, whole genome shotgun sequencing project. | reverse complement strand
GTGCATTTAGTCAGAAACTTACTGGTGAACAACTTCTAGAAAAAGCCATAACTTATCACGACCCTAACGGTAACTGGAGTTCCTTTCAAACAGAACTAACCATTACCATGAGCAGACCCAATGCTGATAAACGCACTACAAAAGTACAATTAGATTTTCCTGAGCAATTGTATAGCGCAACAGTAAAGCAAGATGGGAATACCATAACCTCCATTCTAAAAAGGGATAACTGTACGCTACTACTCAATGGGAGCAAGGATATCTCAAAAACACTTCGGGACAGTCTTCGCATAAGCTGCGATAGAGCAAAAATGATGAAGAATTACTACACGTACCTGTATGGTCTGCCCATGAAACTAAAGGACCCGGGCACACGTGTACACAATACTGTCGAAAAGAAAATATTCAAGAAAAAAGAATACTTGGTTTTAAAAGTTGATTATAGCGAAACCGTAGGAAAAGATACGTGGTACTTCTATTTTGACCCCAAGACCTATGCTATGGAAGTCTACCAGTTTTACCATGACGAATCCAAGAATGATGGAGAATATATCCTTCTCAGCGACACTATAGAAGTACAGGGTATTAAAATACCCAAAATACGAGCTTGGTACTACAATGCCGATGATAAATACCTTGCAACAGATACGCTTACTGAAGCGAAGACTTTAGAATAGGACCTACCTATAAAAATTCATTTCATCCATATATTTCCAAACAGCATCGGGCAATAAGGGCCGGATATTCTTTCCGTTGTTATACTCCCTTCTTATAAATGTGGAAGAGATTTCCATAATAGGCGCGTCTACCTTGTGGATACGCGGATGGTCATTAAACTTGTGTTCTACTTTCCCTTTAGAAATTCTTGGATACACAAAGAGCTCAAAATCTTCCAAAATGACATCGTAATTTTTCCATTTATGAAAACCCTTTAGGTTATCCTCGCCCATAATCAGACAAAATTGATGCCCTTCGGGATATTTTTCCGAAAGATGCACCAAGGTATTTATAGTATAATTTGGTTGTGGTAGGTCAAACTCAATAGTGCTAGGTTTTAACTTAGGAAAGTCTTGTGTAGCTTCCATAACCATTTGGTGCCTATGGTTATTATCCAAAAGCGTCTTCTTTACCTTAAAGGGACTCTGTGGTGTTACTACGAACCAAACCTCATCTAAATCAGAAAACTCTACCATATGGTTAGCAATGACTAGGTGGCCTATGTGTATAGGATTAAACGTCCCAAAATAAAGACCAATTTTCTTCATTGCTAATCTTGGTTTGGGTTATCGATAAAATCCGCTACTAAAACTTCTGCCTCCTTTAGCGCAATGTCTAAATCATAATTCTTTATAATCTTGTCAAACTGTGGAGCCGTGGCCAGCTCTACAGAAGCCTTTGCGATACGCATATTAATTTTGTCATCGCTCTCGGTACTCCGCTTCTTTAAGCGAATTTTAAGCTCGTCGACGCTCGGCGGTTTAACAAATACGGCTAAGGTCTGTTCTGGAAATTTCTTTTTTATACGAAGTCCGCCAACAACATCAATATCGAAAATAACGTTCTTTCCTTCTGCCCAGAGTCGTTCTACTTCACTCTTTAAAGTTCCATAAAAATTATCTCTGTACACCTCTTCCCATTCCAAAAAATCATCCTTCTTTATGTGTTGCTTAAATTCGGAAACTGACATAAAATAATAATGCTCCTTATTCTTTTCTTCCCCCCGCCTAGGTCTAGAAGTTGCAGAAACAGAAAAAGCAAGATTAAGCTTGGGGCATTGTAAAAGATGCCTAACAATAGTAGTCTTACCACTGCCGGACGGTGCTGAAAAAATTATGAGTTTACCACCTTTCATGCTTAAACAGCTTTTTGTTTTTATAATTGTTTGTGAAAATTAAATTCCTTTACTAAAGAACGTTTAACATCTGTTCCTTAATCTTCTCTAATTCATCCTTCATCTGTACTACAAGCTGTTGCATAGGTGCAAAATTTGCCTTTGACCCTATTGTATTTATTTCTCTTCCTATTTCCTGGCAGATAAAACCCAACTTCTTGCCGTTACTATCTGCGGATTGTAATGTCTTACCAAAATAGTCCAAGTGATTGGCCAAACGGACTTTTTCCTCGGTTATGTCATATTTTTCTAAGTAGTAGATCAGCTCCTGTTCAAACCTATTGGCATCCACTTCGGCTTTTACGTCCTGTACCGCCTTTTCCAAACGTTCTCGAATGGTCCCTTGCCTATCTGGGTCCATTGCTATAACTTGATTCAATAAGTCCTGCAACTCCATTATGCGGTCTAAAAAATCTTTTTCTAGAACACTGCCCTCCTCGGACCTAAAAGTATTGATTTCCGAAAGTGCTCCATTTAGTGTCTCCAAAATAGCAGCGTATTCTTTCTCATCTATGTCCTCTTTGTCGGTTTTCATAGCATCTGGAAAACGCAGCGCCATTTCAAGCAATCTAAGATCGTCCCCATCTGCAATGGTCTTCAATTGCCTCATATATTGCCGAACAGCAGCTTCGTTTACTTGGGCAGAAGTTTGGTCGCCTGTTGTCTCTATATAAAGACTAAAGTCTACCTTGCCCCTTTGTAAGGAACTAGCAATTATCTTTCTTAATTTCAGTTCCTTTTCTCTGTAACTAGAAGGCATACGAGCGTTTAAATCAATACTCTTACTGTTGAGTGATTTGATTTCAATTGTTATTTTTTTTGATGGAAGTTGCGTTACAAACTTCCCAAATCCGGTCATGGATTGAATCATAATTATTGTTTAAATCTTGGCAAAGATAATCAAATTAGGAGGGTTGCTTTTTAGGATTTCCGTTTTTATCAAAACGTTTGTTCAGTTGTGTCTCACAACAGTACATGCCTACTCCCAAACCAATAAGCATAACAAAAACACTAAACATAACAACGGTAGGCACAGGGTAAAAGAAATAAAGAACACTACCTATGAACAGCATAATTACTCCCAAATAAAGCATCATTTTTGCCCCAATAGTATTAGCATAATTCCAAATTTCTTGGTTGGCCATACTTCTTCTGGTACGATATCCGTAAAGTTCGTTGATTTTTTTAGGTGGATATTTTACGTAAATCCATCCTAATAACGTCATTAAGATTCCATTAATATTCGCTAGAAAAAACGGACCAATATCCATATTACAACTCGCGAATCCAAATATTACGATAACTAACGCGGCTATTGTCACCATGGTCTTGCAATTGAATAGGTGCTTTACCATGTGCCTCGTATTCTGGCCACCCTATGTATTTCACAAAACCTTCGATTTCAAAATGATCCTGAATTAGAACTCCGTTATGTAAAACAGTGACATAAGCAGGGATAACAAGATCTTCGCCATCGAACTCAGGAGCATGGAAAATAATATCATAGTTGTTCCATTGACCGGTAGGAACGGATGCCATAACCAAAGGAACAGATTGCTTGTAAAGTGCTCCTACCTGACCATTGGTATACGTATCGTTATTATTATTATCTAAAATCTGAACCTCATACCGTTGCTGAATAAATATCCCACTGTTTGCTCTGCTCTGTCCCTCACCAATAATCTCAACCGGAGATTTCCATTCAAGATGCAGCTGCATACTACCAAAATCTCTTTTGGTTCTGATATTACCAGATTTATTTTTCACCAACAGACTCCCATCGTCCATTATTTGCCATTGTGCGGCAGTACTATCTTGAACATGAATCCATTCTTCCAAATCGCTACCATCAAAAAGCACAATAGCATCACTTGGTATGCCATTATCATTTAGGGTAACTTTTGGCGGAACCGGTTCATAAATTTCTGTAGCTTCTGGCGTAGTTGGTTCTTCACCTACATATTTGCTAGCGACCACTTCTTCCGTAGAAATACCTTCTGTAGCGGTCTCCTCTTTTTTAGTCTCTTGACAACTAGTTAAAAAAAATCCTACGGTAATAGTTAAAAAAAAGTTTTTCATTTTAATATTTAGTTTGGCGATTTAGGCTTAACGAAGAACGTTTAAATTATAATTCTTTTATTTTAATATTACGGAAAGACACTTTATCTCCATGGTCCTGTAACGCGATTTTACCTGTCTTATAAGCAGCAAAACCATCCCAACCATCAAACTTAGAGTCTTTTAATAAAGTGGTAAGCGCTTCTCCGTTTACAGGAAACTTTGCGACCTCAACTCCATTCAAAACAGAAGTTCCTTCATTGGTTTCATGATTGATGGAAATTACCGCCGTATTCCACTCCCCAATGGGTTTGGTAACATCCGCTGCTGGAGATACTAAATCATAGAGCGCCCCTGCTTGGTGGCTTGTGCCGTTTTTTCCGTCTGGATGTTTATCATTATCCAAAATTTGGATTTCCAATCCCGTTTGATAAGGTTCACCATATTTAGCCTCTTCGCTTACACCCCACATGATTCCACTATTACCTGCTTCGGCAATCTTCCATTCCAAAGACAGTTCAAAACTGGTGTATTCATTTTTGGTTACAATATTAAAAGATTCACGACCACCATCAGGCTTCTCTCGTTCTTCTGCCGTGGGAGGATAAAAAACAATGTTTTCACCTTCAGTTTTCCAAAATTTGGGCAATTCCCCGCCTTTAAAAGCCTGCCAATGATCTAAGGACAAAGCTGTCCAGTCGTTCTCAGAAGCTGATTCATTTATTGTTTCAGCCACAACGGTTGCTTCAGACGTTGATACCTCCTTTTGTGTCACCTTACAACTTAATGCTAGTACTGCTACAAAAGCTAAAATGCTTATTCTCTTCATTATTATATTTTTAAAGTCCTAATATTCGTTTCAACACGTCTTTATCTATTTCTGCACCAGCAAAGTCATCAAAGGTTTTCTCCGTGGCTTCGATAATATGGTCCTGAATAAAAATAGCACCTTCTCGTGCACCTTGCTCCGGACTCTTAATACAGCATTCCCATTCCATTACTGCCCACACATCACAACCATATTGCGTCAGCTTGGAGAAAATAGTCTTAAAATCAATCTGGCCATCACCCAAAGAACGGTAACGACCTGCCCTATCACCCCAATCATTATAACCTCCAAAAGCGCCTTTCTTTCCGGTTGGATTAAATTCGGAGTCCTTTACATGAAAGGATTTTATGAATTCATGGTAATGGTCTATGTAAGCGATATAATCCAACTGCTGCAAAACAAAATGACTTGGATCATATAGAATATTCACTCTTTTATGATTACCCGTGGCTTCTAGAAAACGCTCAAAGGTATCTCCATCATGAAGATCTTCACCTGGGTGTATCTCATAACAAACATCTACGCCCTCCTTATCGAAATGGTTCAAAATAGGAAGCCATCTTTTAGCAAGTTCTTTAAAGCCCATTTCAACCAATCCGGCCGGACGCTGTGGCCAAGGGTGCATTGTGTGCCAAAGTAAAGCTCCAGAGAATGTAGCGTGGACAGAAATCCCTAACCTCCTGCTTGCCGTAGCAGCTTTCTTTACTGTCTCAACAGCCCATTCTGTTCTAGCTTTTGGATTATTCTTAACCGCATCGGGCGCAAAATTATCGAACATCAAATCATAGGCAGGGTTTACGGCTACCAGTTGCCCTTGTAAGTGGGTTGAAAGTTCTGTGATTTCGAGTCCGTAAGAATTTACTTTACCCTTAAGTTCGTCACAGTAGGTCTGGCTTTCGGCAGCCTTATCTAAATCGATTAAAAAGTGTTCCCAAGTAGGAATTTGAATACCCTTATAGCCTAAATCAGATGCCCATTTACACATACCATCCAACGAATTGAACGGTGCCTTACTGTCTACGAATTGTGCCAAAAAAACGGCTGGACCTTTTATTGTCTTCATCTTATAATACGTTACTTGAAGTTATTAGGTTATAATTTAGTTTTAGGAATTTAGCACTGTATTTAGGAATAAAAATGTTCCTTAAGCTTCGTTTCCATGTTGGATTATAAATATAGGAAATACCACAAGAATACCACAAGAAAACTAAAATGAATAAAGACGGGGAATTTGATACCATTGTGTTTGGCACTGGTATCAGCCGTGGCTGGTCGGCTAAAAACTATGCAAAAATGAATTTCAGCCCTTAGCACTTGAACGTGGTAAAATGACAAAGCACATACAGGACTATCCAACTATGAATAACCACCCTTGGTTCCAGCACTTAAATGGGGAACTATCTATCGAGAACAAGATGAAACAACATATTCAAACAAGGGTAGGTTGGGCTCCAAAAACAAATAGTAGCCAAGGTAGTAGTTGCCGACGGTGCATTTATGTCATTTTCTAGTTGTATAAACCCTTCAATCACCTATTTGGTATTTACCGAAAGAGCCGTAAATTATGCTGCAGAACAATTGAAGAAAGGACGCTTTGGATAAATCAGCATATTTAATCATAAATAGCAAGTGTTATACCGAATTTTTCGGTGTAGCAACCGCTATTATCATTAAATGTATTATATTTTGAGATTAAAATTGTAATAAAACACCATATGGAGAATGCTTCTGCCAGAAATATGTGGGGAGATTATTTAGACAAACACTTGGAAGATGCCTTTCACGAAGTGCCAAGAACTGATTTTTTCGGAGACAATGAAAAAGATGCTAACGAATTAGCTTCCTTAGTGACGAAGGGGTTGAAAAAAGCTACCTCGCATTCCCTTTTAGGCCTTCAGTATAGAAATGAACGTTTGCCAAAAATTGGAGATTTTTTGGTAGTTACCAATTGGGCCGAAGAGGCACAATGCATTGTGCAGACTACCGCTGTGCAGTTAATTCCATATTTCAACATAAGTGTAGCGAACGCCGCCTTGGAAGGTGAAGGAGACAAATCTTTGAAATACTGGAAAGAAGTACATTGGGATTACTATACTAGGGAATTGGAACCTTTTGAACGTGTTCCAAGAGACAGTATGATAATCGTGTTTGAAGAATTTGAACGGGTTTTTTAAAACGACCTTAGACAACTGCGCTTAACGGTCCTCCAAGCAAAATAAAAAATGTAGAACCTTAAGTTTTTTACTAGCTATATTAAAAATGAAAACTTAGTTAATCTAATATTATATTTATCAGAACCGATAATGTTAACTATTTTCTATCACAATACGCACCAACCAAAAGGAGTCGAAAAATAAATTTTTCGACTCCTTTTGGTTGGTATGCTTAAAGTTACACCTCTAATGCTACCCAAGTATTCCCATCTTTATGGGATTTAACGGTGGCTTCAATAAAATCCATTCCACGAACACCATCTTTCATCGTCGGGAACTCACCATCATTATATTTTTCACCACGTATAGCTCTAGATGCTCCTAAATAAATATTGGCCATGGAATCAAAAATCCCCTCAGGATGACCAGCTGGTAATTTGGTGCCGTCCAACGAAAGTTTCGAATTATAAGCATGACCGGGCTTATATACCTGTGTAGGTTCCGTATCGCTCATTTTATATAAAAAATTGGGTTTTTCCTGTTCCCACCTAAAAGCACCTTTTTCACCATAAATGGCTATGGCCAATCCGTTTTCCTCTCCTGTGGCCACTTGACTGCTTCGTATAACACCTTTAACATGATCACCCATACGAATAAGAACGGTTCCGTCTACATCCATTTGATTGTCCTCATAGAGGTAATTAAAATCGCACAGTAAAGACTTCACTTTTAATCCAGTGGTATATTCTAACATGTTAAACGCATGTACTCCTATATCCCCCATACAAGAACTTATTCCTGCCTTTTTAGGGTCTAAACGCCAAACAGAACTACGTTTTTCCTTATCGTGTATGATTGTATTTATCCATCCTTGATAATACCTGGCATCTACTTTATGAATTTTACCAAGGGCGCCTTCCTTTATCATTTCGCGCATTTGGCGCACCATAGGATACCCTGTATAGGTGTGGGTTAAAACGAAAACAGTTCCTGCCTTTTCATGGGCTTCCTGTAATATTTTAGCCTCTTCCAAAGTGGTCGTCATAGGTTTTTCACAGATGACATGAAAACCATTGTCCAATAACTTTTTAGCCATTGGGAAATGTAAAAAATTAGGTGTAAGTATAGAACACACTTCAATACGCTCCTCTTTTGGAAGTTTCATTTCCTCAACAATAAACGTATCAAAATCTTTATAGATCCGGTTTAAAGGAACATCAATTTCTTTGGCAAAATTCATGTTATCCTCGAAATTGGCATTAAATACCGCTCCCGTAATCTGATAGTTATCGTTTATGTGGGATGCTACCCTATGTAAAACCCCAATAAGGGAATCTCCACCACCTCCTAGAATACCTAATCTAATCTTTTTTGGCATGTTGTAATCGTATTAAAATTATTTAAAAACTATACTTCAATATCGTAAAGCAAACAAGGAATCCTTGTCAGTCATTTTGACATAAAAGTTAAATTTACAGACTTTCCATCTATATAAAAAATTAGGATTTGTAGTCAATTTTTTCGGTTTTGAATAAAAGAGCGAAAAAAACCAACACCAGCAATGCAAAGCCAGAAGGATATAACCAAATACGTTCCCAAATATGGGAGCCATCCTCCAAAAGATAGGTATCAGAAATCTTACCCGCGATCCAGAAGCCTATCAACATTCCAATACCGTATGTTGCCAAAGTAATTAAACCCTGAGCGGAACTTTTATATTTTTCCCCTGCCTTACTATCTGTATAAATCTGTCCGGAGACAAAGAAAAAATCATAACAGATGCCGTGCAAAGCAATACCTACTAACAACATAAAACCAAATTCCCCCACATTACCATAAGCGAATAAGAGGTAACGCACCACCCATGCCAACATGGCCATCATAATGGTTTTCTTAAACCCAAATTTTGTAAAAAAATAAGGAAGCAATAGCATAAAAAGAATCTCGGAAATTTGACCCAAGGTCATTTTTCCAGTGGGATTTGCCATTCCTATTTCGACTAAAAACGGATTAGCATTCTGGTAATAGAACGCCAAGGGGATACATATTAAAATGGACGAGATAAAGAACACTAGAAAGTTCCTATCCTTAAAAAGTTCTAAAGCATCCAAGCCTAGTAGTTCCTTTAGACTTAGTTTTTTATCACTAGCTGCCGTTGGTGGTGTCTTTGGCAAAGTAAAACTAAAGACCCCAAGTATTGCAGACGCTATTGCCGTCATTAAAAAAGTGTTCTTCAACAATCCTTCTTGGATTCCCGTTTCTGAGTCCCAACTAAAAAGATAACTGATTAGAAGTCCGGCTACTATCCAACCTAATGTGCCGAAAACCCGCACCAGCGAAAACTCCTTTGCGGGATTTTTCATTTGATTAAAGGAAACCGAATTGACCAATGCCAATGTTGGCATATATAAAATCATGTACCCTAGCACATAAGGATAAAAAAGGTCGAAATTATCGGTACCATACATCAGATACAACAAGAGGGCACCACCCAGATGTAAGATTCCTAATATTTTTTCCGCATTAAAATATCGATCCGCAATAACACCGATAATAAAAGGTGCTAAGATGGCTCCCCAAGATTGTGTGGAAAAAGCAAGAGCAATCTCACCATCGGAAGCATTAATATTATTCCCTAAAAAAGTACCTAGCGTAACGAACCAACCTCCCCAAATAAAAAACTCCAAGAACATCATTACGCAAAGCTGTACCCTTGTCCTAATGTTCATAGACGTTATTTTTATCTTTTATAATAAACATAATCAAGAACAATGGGTTCTATACCGTTGTTCCTAAAATCAGTGGCTATTTGTCCTCTATGGTTGGTAGAATGATTGATAATATGAAAAAGCATATCCTGAAGTGTATTGGTAAATAATCTCCCTTCAGAATTATCATAATCTATTCGTTTTTCAAAATCCGTTATGTTCGAAGTAATCTCAAAGGAACTACGTTGATTTTCATAATGTATGTCTTGCCAATCCTTTACATTATGTAGTTGCCAGACAGTGAATTCTTGAGGAACTCCTAGTATCCTAGCATTCCATATTTGATGTGCATTTAGGATGTGGCTAAAAAGTTCCTGACTTTTCTCCGGAATAGCATCCATGGCATTGCAGCTCTCGATAATAGTTTTATTACAATAAAAATTATAATCAAACAACTCGTTGAAAAATGATTTCATAGAAATAGTTACTTTTTAGGACACCTCTTTAGCCGCCTTTATCAATAATTCTTTTGTAGCAATAATACCTGCTTCTTCATCAAGTTCACTTCCTTCAAACTCTACACCTATATAACCTGTGTATCCTTGATCCTTTACCATTTGTAACATTTTTACATAATCTATGTTTCTTTCGTTACCCTCGGCATCAAAAACGTTGGACTTGGCACTTACGGCCTTGGCATAAGGCATCAATTCTTTTACACCTTTATATTTATCATACTCCACATCACATCCTCCGCCATCTGGTTTTCTAGTTATACAAAAATTTCCAAAATCAGGTAGGCTACCGCAGTTATCCATGTTTACCATTTTCATAACGGCTGCGTGCAATTCTCCGTTAGAAGAAAGTCCACCATGGTTCTCTACAATGATATTTATGTTCTTTCCTTTGGCATAGGTAGCTAATTTTGTAAGTCCGTCCACCGAACTCTTTTTCCACTCTTCCGGCTCTGAACTACCGTTAAGGTTCACTCTAATGGAATGGCAACCCATAGCGGCCGCAGCATCTACCCATCTCTTGTGCTTTTCTACTGTTTCGTTACGTTCTGCTTCATCGCTTGCAGCAAGATTGCCCTGTCCGTCTATCATAATCAATAGATTCTTCATTCCGTACTTTTTAGCTTCGGAATTAGACTTATCTACAAACGCAGCCATGGCTTCGGTAGAATATTCGGCATCAGATAACTCTGGGTTATACAACTGACTCACATATTCCAAACCTTCAAAACCCCAATTCTTAGCTTTTTCAGCAAAGGAGTAAGGATTTACACCGTCATTATTTATCATACGGTGTATAGACCATTGCGCCAAAGAAAGTTTAAAAAAAGGTTCTACCACGGTTACCGCTTCCACTTCGGCTGCGTTGGCATTCTCTACCTTCTTAATTCCTTTACACGCGTAGGTCCCTAAAAGGGAAACGCTTAAGCCTGCCACTGAGGTCTTTGTGATAAAATTTCTTCTTTTCATGTAATCAATAATCCTTAATGTTTAACTCAAAATAATGTGTGATACTATTGGTATTGATTCCCGTAAGCAAAAAGTAACATTCTACTACAACGTTGTAATACGGTATTCGCAATAAGTATAGGCTTTAAATGTATTGAATTAATTTTATATTTAATAAATTTAGGAAATAAACAATCCTTATGAGCAAATTTTATTACAATGATGAACAGGAATCCTATGATGCAATTGTTGTAGGCACCGGCATTAGTGGAGGTTGGGCCGCAAAGGAATTATGCGAAAAGGGTTTAAAGACCTTGGTGTTGGAGCGCGGCAGAATGGTAAAGCATATTGAAGATTACGAGACCGCAAACCTAGACCCTTGGGATTTTCCAAATGGGGGGCAACCTACTAAGGAAATTATAGAAAAACAACCAAAGCAAAACAGAACCGGATACACTACAAAACAAGCAAGCAATATGTGGTTTGTAAATGATTTGGAACATCCATACAATGAAACAAAACGGTTTGATTGGATGCGAGGTTACCATGTTGGCGGAAGATCATTACAATGGGGGCGTCATAGCTACCGTTGGAGTGATATAGATTTTGCAGCCAATAAAAAAGATGGTATTTCAGTAGATTGGCCTGTTAGATACAAGGATATTGCTCCATGGTATGATAAAGTGGAAACCTATATAGGTGTAAGCGGTGAAGCGTTGGGTCTGCCCCAGCTACCGGATAGTAATTTCCTACCCATGATTGAACTAAACTGTGTTGAACAAGATTTTAGAGAAAAGGTAGCCGAAAATTTTGACGGTAGAGTGGTTACCGCAGGACGAGTTGCACATCTTACCGGAACTAAGAACTTTGATGGCAGAAGCAAATGTCAATTTAGAAATAGATGTATTCGAGGCTGTCCTTTTGGAGCTTACTTCAGTAGTTTGTCCTCTACATTACCTGCTGCAGAGGCTACAGGCAATATGACACTAAGACCTGATTCTATTGTGCATGAAATTATGTACGATCCCGATACAAAAAAAGCTACCGGTGTTAAAGTAATAGATCGCGTTACCAAGGAAACTTATGAGTTTAAAGCAAAAATAATTTTCCTATGTGCCTCTGCCATAGCTTCAACTTCTATTTTGATGCAATCCAAATCCGATAGGTTCCCTAATGGAATGGGTAACGATTCCGATCAACTAGGTCGTAACATTATGGACCACCAGTTGCAAGTAGGAGCCTCCGGTAAGTTCGATGGGTTTGAGGACAAATATTACAAAGGAAGAAAACCCGTTGGTGTCTATGTTCCTAGGTTTAGAAATTTAGGTGGTGACACTGATAGATCGGATTATAAGAGAGGTTTTGGATATCAAGGAAGTGCCTCCAGAGAAAACTGGGAAGACAGCATTGCGGAACTTAGCTACGGTAAAGAGTTAAAGGATGCCGTTTTAAAACCAGGAGGATGGACTTTTGGAATGATGGGATTCGGGGAAGTACTCCCTTATGAGGAAAATAGATTTACCTTGGATTATAATAAAAAAGACCCATGGGGACTACCCACAGTTACATTTGATGCCGAGCTTAAAGAAAATGAACTTAAAATGCGTAAAGACATTCAAGAATCTGCAGTAGAGATGTTGGAAAAAGCAGGTCTAAGAGATGTACAAGGTTATGACAACCCAAGCGCATTAGGACTAGGAATACATGAAATGGGAACTGCCCGGATGGGACGAGATAGAAAAACTTCTGTATTGGACGGTAACAATGCATTACACGATGTTTCTAATGTTTATGTGACGGATGGTTCTTTTATGACCTCTGCCAGTTGCGTGAACCCTTCCTTAACTTATATGGCCTTTACCGCTAGAGCTGCAAACCATGCTGCAGAACAACTTAAAAAAGGAAACATATGATGGATAGGAGAAAAGCAATCAAAAATATGGGAATGGCCTTAGGATATACTGTGGCTACACCAACACTTATTAGCATTGTACAAAGTTGCAAAACAGAACCGACCATTACGTGGAATCCAGAGTTTTTGACTAAGGAGCAAGCTAGTGTCCTGTCCAAATTGGTAGATATTATTTTACCTAAAACGGATACACCATCGGCTTCGGACGTGCAAGTGGATATCTTTATTGATCGATTTGCGAATCAAGCTATGGAAAAAGAACAACAAGATTTCTTTAAAATGTCCATGTCAAAGTTTGTAGACAAAGTAGTAGTTGATAGTGGTAAAGAAAAAATGGAAGACCTTACACCGGAAGATTTGGAACTTGTTTTGGCCTCAGCGTTAAAGCTTACCAAAGAAGATCAAGTCGTCTATCTGGATATGGTTAATGCATACAACGAAGCACTAGCTGAAGGAAAAGAAGCTAGCCTTGAAGATGGTGTTTTGCGATTCGCTTTTGCTAATAACCTACGAGGAATGACCATTTGGGGCTATAAGACAACTGAATATGTTGGGGAAGAACTATTGGCATACCTCCCGGTACCAGGCGAATATATTGGTTGTGGCGATGTACAGGAACTTACTGGAGGTAAAGCTTGGTCACTTAAATAATATGAAAAGAAGAAATTTTATACAGAAAACGGCTCTAACTACTGGAGCAATCACGATGGGTGGGGCTTTTTCATACGCTCAAACCGCAGCAAAAAAAGAAATGATACATAGTTTTAACCTTAAATATGCCCCGCATTTAGGGATGTTCAAAAACCTTGCTGGAGACGACCCCATAGACCAATTGAACTTTATGGCCGACCAAGGCTTTACTGCTTTTGAAGACAATGGGATGAAAGCTCGGGATACCGCAGTTCAAGAAAAGATGGCGAAAACCATGGAAAAGAGAGGTATGGAAATGGGAGTTTTCGTAGCACATAAAATCTATTGGAAAGAGCCCAATCTTGCTTCTGGCGATAATGCGAAAAGAACAGAATTTTTAGAAGACATAAGAGCATCAGTAGAGGTTGCCAAAAGAGTAAATGCCAAATGGATGACGGTTGTGCCTGGACATGTAGACCTTAGACTTCACAAAGGTTACCAAACGGCTAATGTAGTAGAATCCTTGAAACAGGCTTCCGCCATATTAGAATCTCATAATTTGACCATGGTATTGGAGCCTTTAAACTTTAAGAACCATCCAGGACTTTTCCTAACCGAATCTCCACAGGCTTATGAAATTTGCAAAGCAGTAGACTCACCTTCATGTAAAATACTATTCGACATCTATCATCAGCAAATACAAGAAGGCAACCTGATTCCTAATATGGAAGCAAGCTGGGATGAGATAGCCTATATTCAAATTGGCGACAACCCGGGTCGTAATGAACCCACAACTGGAGAAATCAACTATAACAATGTGTTTAAGTTCATACACAGCAAGAAATTTAATGGTGTCCTAGGTATGGAACATGGAAACTCTAGACCAGATAAAGAAGGAGAACAAGCTGTTATCGATGCGTATAAAAAGGTTGATAATTTCCTTTAAAAAAAGTATATCAGATTACCTTATAGAAGAGAGAACTGCCTAGTTGTATAATTTTATCAGCTAGGTAGGTTTTATTGTAAGGTATTATGTTGCTGCATTTTTAATTAAAGTACTTCCCAATTCAAATCAAATTTTTTTCCCTGATTGATCTCTTAGTGACTACCATAGTTTTATAGTTTGTCTTTTAAGAAGAGTGGAAATGTATTAGTCAATTAGCTAATAAAATACGTTTAGCATTACCTTTCATCGAAAAAACAAAACCTTTCGATGAACTGCACTTCAACAAAGTAAGTATTCTACTACTTTTTCGTTTATTTGTGTATGTCCCCATATATATACCTACTTATCGTTTACGTTGTACTCTTTTGCTTATCCAAAATAGTCCAACGCACCTATCAAAAGAGAAAATTAATTCCAAATAATGTAACCGCTAAGGCTGAGGTAGAGTTCAATTCAGGCTTAAAAACTCATTATTCTGTATTTTTTAACATTTTTTTTAAGGATTTAATAAAATATCCATAGTCCAAACTACGTTACTATTACGTATCTACGTTAACTCTTAACATCCACTACCATGGACAATGCTATTATAATTTTATTGGTATACTTGGCCGCGATGGGTTTTATGGGTGTTTTAAAGCATTATATAATTGATTCGAAATAGCTAAATATCGACGTAATTAGGAAAGAAACATAGAAAAAGCCCACGTGAACAACGTGGGCTTTTTAATTCAACAAAATCCTGTATTGAAATAAATTTAATATAAAATCAAACCAAAAAAGCATTAATATTTTGTCTCTTGGTTAATAAAAATAAATACTGAAAGTATAATACCATAATATACGGCTCACTATGCCTCAATTAATGAAAATGCTCGCCAAGCGCTAACGTAAGGTAGTTCCCCCGAAACCTGATCATTAGACAAGCGACCGATTAGACAAGCTAAAACGGTCACCAGCTTTATGTGGCGCTCAAAAACATAGTTATAGAGCCGTAATTCTTACTAATATCACTATTTTATCTAGCATCAAAATACCCTTAATGGTAAGTACTTTTCCGCTCTTACCTTAAATGTCTTATTCAACGTACCTTTAACAAGGTTCTTGTTGCATTGATTAATCTATTAATGTTTGGGTAAACTAAATCGTTTTGCTATCCTCCTTTTCAACCTTCCGTCACCTACTTTCCTAAACTTCAAATAGACATGACACTAAAAGAGCCAACAAAACTAAAACGAACATTACCAAACACTTTTTCATAATAAAAATATTCAAGTTACTGCTAACAATTAGCAATGAGTTTTACTCGTAATACGCTATTCTTACAGGGCTAAATTAGACCAAGAACCAACAACTACGCTTCCATATGTGTAATCTGTATCTATTTATGTATAAACGGGAAGTTGTTTAGGATGCTTATTTTTACTTTTATTTCTTACATTTAGTACTGTTTAGAGCAATGAAAGCCATTTGTTCCTTTTTTATACCGATTATACCAAATAAACTTCCATTGATACAAAAACTCCCTTCTTGTTATAGTTAAAAAATATTTTTAACTACTTTCATTCCTTGATTTAGATTGATTATGCTAGAAGCGGTAATTGTAGATGACGAAATAAAGGCTTTACAGAGTCTTACTTGGGAGCTTACTAATTTTAGTGACGAAATAAACGTATCCGCATCTTTCACAAATCCTTTTGAAGCTCTAGAATATCTTGAGAAAAATACTCCAGACTGTTTATTTTTAGACATTGAGATGCCTACTATGGACGGTTTTCAGTTCATTCAAAAGCTTACCAACAAGAATTTTCCAGTTGTTATCACTACAGCTTACAACCAGTATGCGATTAAAGCGCTAAAAAACGAAGCGATAGATTATTTATTAAAACCTATTGACACGGATGACCTTAAGGACACCATCGTTAAAATAAAGAAGTTTAACAGCAGGAACTTCACGGCAGAAAAACTAGAAAAGATTTTAATTAATTTTAACGCAACATCCATCCACAAAAAAATAACATTGAACACCGACGGAAAACTATTGTTTTTGGAGAGTGACGAAATTCTCTATGCTGAATCTGACGGAAACTACAGCACAATTTTCCTAGTAGACGGTCAAAAAATAGTACTTACAAAAAAGTTAAAAGAAGTAAATACACTGTTACCCAAAGATTCTTTTTTTCGAATACATAACTCCTACATCATCAACCTGAATAAAATAAAGGAGTTTTTAAAAACCGACGGTTACGTTGTATTAAAGTCAAACCATAAAATACCTGTATCTAGGCAAAAAAAATCCGATTTTCTGGACTTGTTATAAAATATTCTTATGCGAGTAGATGGTAAGAATACAACGGTAGTCAAACTCCTCAAAACAAAAGTAAAAACAACTTGGTATTTAACCTTGGTATTTAGTCTAATTTTGACTCTAAATACGCTTAATTCTCAAACGGTTACCGAGAACTTTAAAAGTTTAACCGACAGTCTAATTAAGGCTGCTCCTTCCTCCTTTACCGAAATTCACAGCGTATTAAGACAGCACAGAACAGATAGTATACGCATGCGTTTTTTTAGCCAAAAATCCAAACAAAAAGGATATGAGGCGGGAGAATCTTATGCATTCAGCGAACTAGGGCGCATCTATCGTAAAATTTCTAACTATGGGAAAGCAATAGAGTTACACCAAGAGGCACTAGCCATTGCCACGAAGGCAAACAATGTAGAATTTAGAATATCCAGTCTTAATTATTTGGGAGTCGTCTACCGGCGAACCTCCTCCATCCGCACCGCCATGGATTTTAACCAACAGGCCTTGGAACTAGCAGAAGCCATTGAAAATCCTTCAGAAAGTATAAAGAGAAGTATCAACATTTCCTTGAATAGCATTGGCAATCTATACCTTGCTCTTAAACAATATGAGCTTGCCATATCCTATTTTGAACGTTCTATGAAACTGGAAGCCGCACTTAACAATACCTTGGGACTGGCAATCAATCATCAAAATATTGGAAAATGCCAAGAGGAAATGGGCAACTTGGACAAAGCATTAGAAAACTATAGGACGTCTCTTGCCTATAATGAAGTTATAGACAATAATATGGGTCGTGTATTATGTAAAAATAGAATAGCCCAAGTATACATTAAGAAGGAACGCTATAACGACGCTTTGAACCTTATAAAACCTACGATGGCCATGGCCATGGAATTAGGAAACGGATTTTTGATTGCAAGACTTCAAAACAATCTGGGTTGGACACAGATGTTAGTAAACAATCTGGACGATGCGGAACAGAGTTTATTGGAAGGTAATTCCGTAAGCCAGAGATTTAACCTAAGGGAAGAATCCTCTCAGGCTAAGCATTTGCTATCAGAATTGTACGAAAAAAAGAAAGCCTTCGAGAAAGCGCTTGACTACAAGACCCAAGCCATTAAAATTGACAAGGAAATATTGAACGAAGGCACGGTACGCTATGTTAACGATATTCTATTCCGATACGATTACGAAAAAAAAGGAAATGAAATAGCCGTTTTAGCAAAACAAAACGAAATAGTAAGCTTAAAACTTAGAAGAAACAGCACTATGCTGCTTATTGGTGCCTTATCACTCATCCTTTTAGCAGGTATCCTATTTATTCTGTACCGACAGTACCAATTGGGCAACGAGAAAAAAATGTTGACCTTAGAACAGACCATGCTACGGAGTCAAATGAACCCTCATTTTTTATTCAACTCCCTAAATTCCATAAAGTTATATATCATAAATAATGAGAAGAAAAACGCGGTACATTACCTAAACAAGTTTTCCAAATTAGTGCGAAAAATTTTAGAAGCTTCCTCTCAAAGGGAAATTCCTTTGGCAGAGGAATTGGAGACAGTAGAGCTATATATGAATATAGAGGATATCCGCTTTTCTAACGAAATCAACTTTAAGATCAACATAAGCGATGACATAGATGTGCATACGGTTAAGATTCCTTCGCTAATTCTGCAGCCCTTTTTAGAAAATGCCCTATGGCATGGTCTTTCTTCTAAGGCAGGAGAAAAGAAAATTACACTAGATGTAACCTCAGGAGAGGATGGGTTTATAAATATTGCCATTACCGATAATGGCGTGGGCCGAGATGCGGCGGAAAAAATAAAAGAAAATAAGGTGTTGAAAAGAAAATCAGTCGGCATCGATATTACTAAGGAGCGCCTTGCAAACTTCTCCAAGGACTACCAAAATTCCTTTCATGTAGAGATTATAGATATTTATGATGATTCAAACAAGGCTTCAGGTACAAAGATTTTGCTTCACATACCCACTATTTAAGGTGGTCCTGCGCCACGGTTTCCAATTCTGCGTACCAATCTTCACCAAACTTTCGTATTAAGGCCTCTTTTACAAATTTATAAACAGGGACTTTTAGCTCCTCGCCTAAGGAACAGGCTGGATCACAAATTTCCCATTTATGATAGTTTACCGCTGTCAATTCTGTGTATTCCCTAATCCTAATAGGGTACAGGTGACAAGAAACCGGTTTTTTCCATTTTATTTTCCCTTGATTGTAGGCTTCCTCTATTCCGCATTTGGCGGTATTCTTATCATCAAAAAAAGCATAAGCGCACTCGCTACCATTAATCAATGGAGTTTCCCATTCATCGTCATCTCCTTTTACAAAAGCCCCTTCTTCCTCAATCACCTTTATACCTTCGGGCCTTAAAAATGGTTTTACCTTGGCATAGATATCCACTAAAATCTCGGTCTCCTTATCTTCCAAAGGTGCCCCAGCATCTCCATCTACACAACAGGCACCCTTGCAAGCGGAGAGATTGCATATAAAATCGTTTTCAATGATTTCTTCAGATACTATAGTTTTTCCTAGCTGGAACATTGCCTTTTTTAGGACGGCAAGATACATCATTTATAAGGTATCGCCTGCGTAGATATTTTTAGAAACAAAATCTAACTATAATTATTAACCCTGGTTTTTAAAAAGTTTTCAGGAATGACATTTAATTTTGAGCTTAGACAGATTGCCACCGCAAGCATGGTGCTTTTCGCGGTTATCGATATTTTGGGTAGTATTCCCATTATAATTGGACTACGTAACAAGGTAGGCCATATATAATCTAAAAAAGCATCGGTCGTTGCGGCGTTCATCATGCTTGCTTTTCTATTTTTGAGTGAAGAGATCCTTAAACATAGTAGGTATTGACGTGAATTCATTTGCCGTAGCTGGAGCTTTTATTATTTTCTTCTTGGCTTATAAAAATGATTTTGAGCATCAGTTTGTGCCGTAATGAAGAACCAGAGACCACCGCTAATGCACCCATTGCCTCCCCCTTGATTGCAGGTGGGAAACGCTGACTTCTTTGCTCTCATTAAGAGCTGAGTATCACGTAGAGAATATTATCATTAACATCATCTTTGTCTCTATGGTTTTAAAATCTTCAGTCAAACTAGAAAAATTATTAGGGGAAAACGGTGTAAACATTATCAGAAAGGTCTTTGGGGTAATTCTTTTGGCTTATGCTGTTAAATTATTCACCACGAACATCCATGAACTTTTTAACCAGTAAAAAAGGCCGTATTTTTGCGGTAATCTTAGTGTTATGAATAAAACTTTTTCGATTATACTGATTGTACTCGCCTTGGCATTAATTACTTACAACGTAACCTTGGTGGATTTTACAGCACCTTTTCAAGGAGATAGCACGGTAGCCCTTATTGGGATTGTCGCCTCTTTGTGTGCTATTGTGCTTCTGCTATTATACATAACGAGCAAAAAAGTACAGCAAAAAGTTAACCAAAATTAAGCACCACACTAAACTTCGAGTTTAGCACCATGTGCAATTACAGTTTAAAACAAAACTATATGTAGCTTTTGGACCGTAACATTTGGTTTGAGTGATTTTTTAACAGCGATTAAAAATCGATCCATCACTATTGTCAGACTAGTTGCCTTATTGAACGGTTGCTTAATTATTAGCCTCTATGGCATCTGCTTCTTTCTGTAGTACTGCAGGATGGTCCAGATCAATTACTTTTTGAAGCATAGTATCTCTACCGCTCTTAATTTTGGCATGTGTATTGGAATCAAAGAGCTGTTCTCCCAAAGCGGCTTTTAGATATAACTTTATGCTTTCCTGATTACCATAAAAATCCATGGACAATTTCTTTTTCAAGGAGTAATCCACAAACTTCTGGAATAAGATATCGTCTACCTTAAACTCATTAATGAATTCTTTCCCAGTATACTGATTGTAACGATTCCTATCCTCATCCAAATGTTCAAAGACAAAGAAGCGTAGAAAACCGTAACTATCCATGCTTTCAACAGCTTCTTCTTCATTGGAACCTATGGGTACAAAAACATCTGGGATGATGCCGCCGCCGCCATAGACGACTTTACCCTTGGGAGTAGTAAATTTTAGGGAATCGGCCACTTTAATACTATCCACGGAAACAAGTTCACCACTATGGTAGCGCTCCGTAAAGCGTTTGTAATAATCCTTGTTCCCTTTTTCATAGTTTTTTTGGATACTCCTTCCGGTAGGTGTATAATACCGGGATACTGTAAGCCTAATAGCAGAACCATCTCCCAGCGACATCTCGCGCTGTACTAATCCCTTTCCAAAGGAACGGCGGCCTACAATAGTGCCCACGTCATTATCTTGTAAAGCGCCCGCAACTATCTCGCTAGCAGAAGCAGAGCGTTCGTTAATAAGTACATAAATTGGCTTGTCCTCAAAACTACCCTCCTCCGTAGCATAAGAATTATCTATATTACCCTTTTTGTTCTTGGTAAAAAGAATAAGCTTTCCATCCTTTAAAAACTCGTCCGCCATTTGCTCGGCAACGCCTAAATAGCCTCCTGGGTTGTCTCTAAGATCTAATACCAGTTTTTGAGCACCTTTCCTTTGTAAGTCCTTTAAGGCAGATTTGAATTCTTTAAAGGTGGATTCTGCAAACCGGTTGACCTTTATGTACCCCATATCCTCAGTTAACATATAATGTGACTCTACACTTTTTATAGGTACGATTCCCCTCTTCACAACAACGGTAAGGGTTTTGTCCTCAGACTTCCGGTAAACGGTCAATTTTACTTTAGTTCCTTCCTTACCTTTTAGCTTATCTACAATAATATCATTAGCCAGGTCTTTACCAAAAAGTGTGTCATTATCAGCCATTAGAATACGGTCTCCAGGTCGTATACCTTTAATAAAGCTGGGACCATCTTTGACTGTTCTGATTACTGAAATGGAATCTTTATACGAATAAAAGTTCACCCCTATTCCCACAAAATCACCTTTCATATTTTCAGAAACCCGGGCCATGTCTTGCTCTGGAATATAGACCGAATGCGGGTCCAATTTTTCCAAAATACTATTTACGGTTACATCTACAATACTGTCCGTATTAATTTCGTCCACGTACTCATAATCTATATAATCTATGAGTCGGTTTAACTTGTCCTTTTTAGAATTTGTAGAAAAAAGTCGCTCAGGGGTATCGTTAAAATGTAGCTTACCGCCCACAAAAATACCCAAGGCTAAAGCCGCAGCAATTATCGTTGGTACTAAATAGGTATATTTCTTTTTCATTTACTTCGCTTTGTGTTCTAAGCATCAATTTTGGCCATGTGAACCAATTCTACACCAGCCTTTTCTAAAAATTCCAATCCAGAACCGTCCTTGTAAGCAACTTGGTATACTACACGATTTATGCCAGATTGATGAATAAGCTTACTACATTCTCTGCATGGCGATAAGGTTATATACAATGTCGCATCTTGACAACTCTGTGTGGAACCCGCTACTTTCAATATAGCGTTGGCCTCCGCGTGTAGTACGTACCATTTGGTATAGCCTTCATCGTCCTCGCAAAAATTTTCGAATCCTGTAGGCGTACCATTGTAACCGTCCGAGATAATCATCCGGCCCTTAACAATAATAGCGCCTACCTGTTTGCGTTCGCAGTAGGAAAGCTTTCCCCACTCTTGGGCCATTCTCAAATACGCCTTATCGTATTTATTTTGTTTACTTTTCTTCATTAAAATAGCTTCAATAGCCGCATATACATCTAAGATACCGGCTTTACTTTCCTCATCCAACCTAAATAGATCAAATTTAACAAAAGAGTCCTACCAAGGAAACGCGTTATACAACAAGGGTATTGTAATCAAAATAACACAAATACTGGTCACCGTAATGAATGTTGATTGTTTTACTTTTAAAACCACCTGACAGATATACGCCAACGTGAGTACAATTATTACAATAATAACTTGAGAAAGTTCTATACCGAGAGCAAAACCAACAAGCGGAGTAATTTTTTCCTCCAAATCGGCGACCAACATTTTAAAGTAATTTGAAAAACCAAAGCCGTGAACCAATCCAAAAAATGCGGTGGCAATCATATGCCAAAGTATGCTTTTATGAGCTGTTCGCTTTCTTAGTTTTAGAATGTTGTATAGCGCGGTCAGTAATATGGTGACAGGAATTAAAAACTCGATTAGGGAAACATCTACTGTTACTATTTCAAATGCTGATAGCGCCAAGGATAAACAATGCGATACGGTAAAAATAGTTGCAAGCCATAAAACATTTACCCAGTTTTTAAACGTAAAAGGTATGGCTAAGGCCGAAAGAAATAAAATATGATCGTACGCATTACTATCCAACACGTGGTCCAGACCTAGTTGTGTGTAAAACCAAAACTCTTGCATAATACTATGTTTAAATAGCTTCTTCTATATACTCTTTATACTGCGCCCTTTGTTGCTAGCCAATACCACGCTCTTTTTGAATGGTCTCGTAAGCCCTTTGTACTTCCTTAAATTTCTCTTCTGCTCCTTTTTTAATGGCTTCGTCCTGCGTGTTTACACGATCGGGATGATACTTCTTAGCCATTTCTCGGTAGGCCTTTTTCACTTCTTGATCCGTAGATGATTTTTGGATGTCCAAAATCTTATAAGAATTGTCGGCCGATTTAATAAACATCGCCATAATACTTTCAAAATCCCGTAAACCTACCCTTAAGTACCCTGCAATCTCTCGTAACTTGGTTACTTCGGGGTTACTAATGGTACCATCGGCCTGTGCGATGCCAAATAGGAAATGGAGCAATTGCAAACGCACTTCATACCTGGTACGCTGTGTTAAGAAAGCACATATCCGTTGCGCGGAAATCTCTCTTTTTTTATTCACCTCGTTAAAAGTTCGAAAAATGGCATTGGCCTTTTCCTTTCCGTAGGTACCCACAAAATATTGACGCACGTAATCCATTTCACTCTGACTTACCTGTCCGTCTGCCTTAATCACTATGGAGCAAAGTGACAGCAGGTTCAATTCAAAATCAGCGGGCGATACAGACTGTCGTGTCATGTCGCCAAATACACTTTTGGCTCCTCCAGACTTGGAACTAAAAAGACTATCCAATACACTTCCTACAAAAAAGCCCAAAATCGCTCCGCCTATTCCTCTAATAAAAAAACCTATAAAGGCACCTACCCATTTAATCATAATGCATCTTAACTAATTTGCAAAGATAAATTATTAAGCAGAGAACAAATGACTAATGAAACGTTAAGGTGTTCATAGGGAATACGACAAATTGATTATCTTTGAAATTAGATTGATAATTTTAAAAAAATAGATATATGTATCCTGCGGAATTAGTAAAACCTATGAGAGACGACTTGGCATCTGCCGGGTTTGAAGAATTACATACAGTAGAAGCGGTAGAAAATGCTATTAAAAAAGAAGGAACTACACTAGTAGTAGTAAATTCTGTTTGTGGTTGTGCTGCTGCAAATGCAAGACCAGCTGCAAAAATGAGCTTGCAACACGCCAAAAAACCAGACCATGCCGTAACGGTATTCGCTGGTGTTGATACCGATGCGGTAACAGCAGCCAGAAACCTTATGGTTCCTTTTCCTCCATCATCGCCTTCTATGGCCTTGTTTAAGGATGGAGAATTGGTACACATGATTGAGCGTCATCACATCGAGGGAAGACCAGCGGAAATGATTGCTGAGAATTTGGTACAAGCTTACGACGAGTTTTGTTAAAAAAAGGTGACTAAATTTCCTTTAAATAGGAAAAACAAAAATTAAAACCACTTCAATTGAAGTGGTTTTTTAT
>RCNE010000356.1_pt1 | contig 24733 bp, 21 predicted proteins | sample 2041361 | NCBI WGS metagenome assembly RCNE01 (sample SAMN09708229, study PRJNA481090) | Marine sediment metagenome, whole genome shotgun sequencing project. | reverse complement strand
CCTCCCTGGTCATTATCGGTACAACCGACGTATGCACAGCCACTTCATGCAGGCAGCCCTTCCACCCGAAGAGCGCGGCATCTTCCTTGCCGGCGATGACGTGTCCTGGACCCCTGGGTGGGCGGAGGGAGCAGTGCACACGGCGCTCAATGCAGTGTGGGGTATCGCAGCACAATTCGGTGCTGACTCTCCGGTAGACAACCCCGGACCCGGGGACGTCTATGCAGACATTGGACCCATCGAACTGCCCGATCCCTGACTCAGCTGATGATGACCCGGCCTGCTGTTGCATCTGCGAGGCCTTCGCGAAGCCCTTCGAGTCCATCGATTGCCACCTCGATGTATCGAGTCACCCGAGCTGCATAGACCACATCAATGTCGCGAGCACCGCACGCATCGAGCACTCTCGCGACCTGGTCGTTGTCAGCGTGATCATGCACCACGACCGCACCGGTCTGCTCGAGCCAAACCGTCGTGTTCGTTCTGTCGAGGGCATCACCCGCAGCGCGGCCATACGCCCGAACGAGGCCACCCACACCCAGCTTGGTTCCACCGAAGTATCGACTGACGATCACGGCAGTGTCCACAAGATCGCGACCTGACAGGGCTCCAAGAATCGGGCGGCCGGCGGATCCACTGGGTTCTCCATCGTCGCCCGCCCGATCGATGGCTGGCGAGGCGATTCGCCACGCCCAACAATGGTGCGAAGCATCGGGCATCTCGGCGACAACGCTCGCGAGTGTTACTCGGGCGGCAGCCTCATCGGAGACTGGTACGACCGTTGCGACAAAACGCGACCCTTTGGTCGACTCAGGCTCGTGACGATACGAAGACGTCACGGTGAAAGGCATCCCCTAAGTGTACGAACGACCAGCTGTTCACTCCTTCTCCTCTGCGTAGAGTGCCAGCCGCTCGATCACCTCATCGTCGGCCTTGCTTAGCGCGCCCGCGTCGAATGGAGGCTGCGGGTCGTATTCGATTGCCAGTTGCATCGCCTTTGCGGCGACATCGTCAACCAGGAGTTCCGACAACCGCAGTGCCATGTCGATTCCGGCCGACACACCTGCCGCAGTGATGATCCGTTGGTCAAGGTGCTCGACAACACGCTGTTCAGTTGGTGTGGCACCGAACTTCTTGAGATCCGAGGTGACACTCCAATGTGTCGTCGCAGTCAATCCTTCAAGCAAGCCAGCTGCGCCGAGAATCAACGAACCAGTGCACACCGAGGTAGTGAACCGGGTGGTCGCATGCGCATTTCTCAGCCAATCGATGATTGGGCTGTCGTCGTCCATGACATCGCGGGCGCCAATACCACCGGGAACGATGATGATCTCGGGCTTCGGGTGTTCGGCGAAGGTGCCGTCCGACAGCAGTCCGAGGAATCCGTTCTCGGTTCGGTATTCGCCTCGACGATCACCGATGAAAGTGACCTTTGCGCCAGGCAACCGTTGCAGCGTCTCGTAGGGGCCGACTGCATCGAGTGCAGTGAGCCTGTCGAACAATGCCACGACGATGTCGATCGGCGGATACGTAGTGCTCATGTTGGTGTTCCTTCTCTTACAGTCGATGATTGGCGGCGATATGCACCCGGTGACAGACCGATGCGTCGATGGAAGGCACGGCGAAGAATCTCGGTCGTGTTGTACCCGCATCGCCGCGCGATTGCCTCGAGGCCGACCCAGATCACTGATCGATCAACCGAGCGGCGTAATCGCGTCCTTGCGGCGATGCTCAAAGAGCAGTGACGTCCGTTCGTCAAACACTCCGGGATAACTACTGACCTCGTTGACGATGACTCGTTGAAGAGTCTCCGCGTCAGGGACCGCAACGTGAACGACCGCGTCCTCGACACCGGTGATCAGGTGTACTGCAATCGTTTCGGGTAACGCCCACATGTGGTCAAGGAATCCCTCGATGACTTCATCACTCTTGGGTTGAAGACGAACAAAAACGAGCGCTTGCAAGGTTCGACCGAGGGCACCCAGGTCGACCTCGGCGTGGTACCCCTTGATGACGCCGCGCTCTTCGAGCTCGCGGACGCGGGCAAGTGTCGTCGATGGTGCCAGCCCGGCTTTCTTGGCCAACGCCCGATTGGTTTGACGAGCATCTCGTTGGAGTTCATCGACCAGAAGTAAGTCGGCGGTCGATGTCAATGGTCCAGGCACAGCGCGTCCGTTCGAAATCGTGGGTGTGGTCGGCGTCACAAGACAAGATACGGCGAAATTGAGCTGCCTAGCCGAATTATGTTCGAGGTTGTTTCCTTTCGTCCGAACGTACTCGATACTTGATGCCTGACATCCGTACACACGACAACGGAGACCACCATGGCACTCATCGACGACTACCGACTCGACAATCGATACACCGCCGACGATGGGCGGGTCTTCATGACCGGCATCAACGCACTCGCACGACTTCCCTTGGAGCAGATCCGAGCTGATCGTCGGGCGGGCCACCGCACAGCGGCATTCGTGTCGGGCTACCAGGGTTCGCCACTCGGCGGATATGGCGAAGCTGTTCGGGCTGCAGCCAAGGCTGAACCCGACCTACCGCTCGCGTTCTCGCAGGGCCTGAACGAGGAATACGCCGCAACCGCAGTAATGGGTTCGCAGCTCGCAGCAGCACAGCCGGACTGCAAGTACGAGGGGATCGTCGGGCTCTGGTACGGAAAGGCGCCCGGAGTCGATCGAGCATCGGACTCACTCCGACATGCTGTGTTCGCTGGAACATCAATGCTCGGCGGCGCCGTCGCAATCGTGGGCGACGACCCAAACGCCAAGTCGTCAACCGTGCCTTCATCATCGGCCGGCGTGCTCCAGAGCATGCACATGCCGTTGTTGTATCCGGGCGACCCCGTCGAGGCTCTCGACCTCGGCAGGCATGCAGTCGCTCTGTCTCGAGCGACCGGTCTCTGGTCAGCGCTGAAGATCGTTGCCGATGTCGCCGACGCAACGGCAAGCGTCGATCTCGATCCCGATCGTGTTCAGCCAATCATGCCGCTCATCGATGGATCGCTATATCAGCACGTCCCTGACGGGCGAATCTTGACTCCGCACAGTGTCGACATCGAACGCGAAATCCTCGAGGTCCGCTACGAACTTGCCCGCACCTATGCCACCGAGAACAAACTGAACCACGTCACGGTCGACCCGGCCGACGCGTGGATTGGCCTCATTGCCTCGGGCATTACCTACCGCGAGGTTCGCGAAGCACTCTCTCGTCTTGGCCTAGATACCGACGACGCAGTGCGGTCCGCTGGCATTCGTCTCTTGAAGATGGGTATGCCCATGCCGTTCAACCCGGCAACAATGCGGAGCTTCGCCACCGGCCTCGAACAGATCTTGGTGATCGAGGAGAAGTTGCCAAACATCGAGTCGCTACTCAAGGACGCTCTCTACGCTCTGCCCGTCCGCCCCACGATCGTCGGGAAACACGATGAATCCGGGCAGATCATGTTGCCAGCCTGGGGTGCGCTCGACGCCGACACGATCGTTCCCGTGCTCCGCAAACAGCTCGAAGGGCGAATCGGCGACCGACTTATTCCGGCCAAACCCGAACGGACGCGAATCTCGATTCCCTTGAATGTCGAGCGGGCGCCCGCCTTCTGTTCGGGATGCCCACACAACCGCAGCACCCAGGTTCCCGAGGGTTCGCTTGTGGGCGCCGGCATCGGTTGCCACACAATGACCTTGTTCATGGACGAAGACCGCGTGGGCAACATCGCGGGAATTACCGCAATGGGCAACGAGGGAACACAGTGGATCGGCATGGCACCGTTCGTCGAAACCCCACATCTTTTTCAGAACCTGGGAGACGGCACGTACTTCCATTCTGGTCAGCTGGCGGTCCAGGCCGCGATTGCTTCGGGCGTGAACATCACGTACAAGCTGCTCTACAACGGAACGGTGGCGATGACCGGTGGGCAAGACCCCGAGGGTCAGCTGCCCGTGGCGGAGGTCGCCCGGACCCTGATCACTCAAGGAGCTGCCCGAGTTCTGGTTACCTCGGATGACCCCAAGAACTCCTCATACAAGACGCTGCCCAAATCGGTCGACGTGTGGGACCGGACGCGACTGATCGAGGCGCAGGAACTCCTGGCGAAGGTGCCTGGAGTGACCGTGTTGATTCATGACCAGGCGTGCGCGGCCGAGGCTCGTCGAGATCGCAAACGAGGTCTCATCGAAACCCCAAATCAGCGCGTGGTTATCAATCCAAGGATCTGCGAGGGCTGCGGCGACTGCGGACAAGTGAGCAACTGCCTCTCTGTACAGCCTGTCGAGACTCCGTTCGGCCGCAAAACCGAGATCGATCAGACGACCTGCAATCTCGACTACAGCTGCCTCGAGGGTGACTGCCCGTCATTCATGACGATCACCACAAAAGAACCCAGCAAGTGGTCAAAGAAGCTGAGAACGTTGCTGCCCGCTTCCAACAAAGCCAAAAAGGGGTCTGACCCCTTTTTGGAAAAAGGGGTCAGACCCCCTTTGGTTGGCCGAGACCTGCCAGCGCCGGTTCTGCTGGTCGACGAGAACGACTTCGCGATGCGGATAACTGGCATTGGCGGCACCGGCGTCGTGACCGTCGCGCAGGTCTTGGGCACAGCGGCCATGCTCGATGGCTTCCACGTACGCGGTCTCGATCAGATCGGGCTGGCCCAAAAGGCGGGGCCGGTAATCAGCGATGTTCGGCTTTCGAAGAGTCACCCCGCCTACACCAACCGCCTTGGTGAAGGTCAAGCCGATCTTCTGCTTGCGTTCGACCAACTCGTCGCGGCGTCAGACAAAGGCGAGCTCACCTCAGACCCCGACACAACACACGTCGTGGGTTCGACCACCGCCACACCGACCACGTCGATGATCACGCGCCCATCACTCGTCATGCCGAGCCCGCAGGCACTCGCCGACCGGATCGGCCTCGGCAGCAGGCCAAACCATCACTGGGCGGACGCGCAGGCCATCACCACCGATATCTTTGGCTCGGCCACGACAGCGAATCTGTTCATCGTCGGCATGGCAGTACAAGCAGGTGTCCTGCCGATCGACCCACAACACCTCGAGGCAGCGATCACGCTCAACGGCGTCGCCGTCGACGCGAACACCGAGGCCTTTCGATTCGGTCGTTTGTATGTGATTGACCCAAAGGCCGTCGATGCAGCTCGTCAGCAGCGAACCGGAGAACCCAACACGGCGGCGACAGCCGAACACTCGAGCGATCGACTCGACGCTCTCGGCGTGACCGGCGACCTGCGGGACCAGCTTTCACTCTTCGCCCATGAGCTCGAAGCCTGGGGAGATGAGTCCACAGCCGCAGACTGGTTCGACATCCTCGACCGAGTCGCCGCCGCCGAGCAAGGCATTGCCGATTCGACGGACCTTCTTGCTGCGGTCGGAGCAGGGCTCTTCAAGCTCGTTGCGTACAAGGACGAGTACGAGGTCGCCCGCCTGATGACCCTCGACGAGGGACTCGAACCCGCCAACGAAGTCGCTGGGACCGCGGGATCCGTTGCCTGGAAACTCCATCCACCGATGCTCCGAGCACTTGGCATGGACAAGAAGATCACCATCGGTGCATGGGCCACCCCCGGTGTGAAGGCACTCGCGCACGGCAAGAAGGTCCGCGGCACAGCCCTCGATCCATTCGGTCGAGCAGAGGTGCGCCGGGTGGAGCGCGAACTGCCAGGGGAATACATCGCAGCAATTGACCGTGTGCTTGGTTCGCTGTCTCCGACGAACCATGGCGACGCAGTGTCCATCGCCGAGCTGGCCGACCTCGTGCGTGGTTATGAGGATATCAAGTTGGCGAACGTGGAAATCTACCGAGCTCAGCTCGCCCAGCGCCTTACGCAGCTGCTGTAGTCGCTGTCGGTGAAGGTCTCCTACACCTCCTCAGCGAACCCGTTGTCTGCAAGTATTAGGTCGTGCTCGAACCGCTCGACAGTGATCTCCCCGATGACTTCGACGAAGACTTCAATCCAGACCGACTGCAGGTCTGTGATTACTGGCGGTGCGGCGAGCTCTTCGAGATGAAGACCAGCAACCACCAATTCTGTCGCAAAGCCTGCCGAAGCCGACAACGTAAGTGGGAACGATCGCAGGTCCGCAAAGCCGCACGGGCGGCCAAGAAGGCCGGTGCTCGTTAGCCGAAGCCACGGATCCGAATGGCATTGCCATGCGCGTTAAATCCCTCATGATCGCTCAACGCAATCGTGCTTGCTGCGACGGCGGCGAGCGCCGATGCATCGAGACTTCCAATAGCTGCTGACTTGAGAAATTGCTCGACGGTGATGCCGCCGGTGCGATTTGCGAAACCGCCGGTGGGCAGCGCTGCGGGACCGCCGAGTGTGAAGTTGCCGACCGCGAACGGTGTGTTCTGTCCAAGAAGGATCTCGCCAGCATGTTCAAGTCCATCGGCCACCGACCAGGGATCTTCCACGGCGAGCTGGCAGTGTTCTGGGGCGAACCAGTTCGCGACCTCGATCGCCTGGTCGAGAGTGTCGACGAGGATTGCTCCCCCGTTGACCCCAAGCGCCGAAGCAGCGGCTTCGCGTCGAACATCGGGGAGCTCCTGAGCCTGTCGTTCAACCTCGACAGCGACTGCATCGATGACGGTCTGATGTGCGGTAACCAACACGACCGTCGAGTCGGTGCCGTGTTCTGCTTCGTTCAACAAGTCGGCGGCGAGGAGCACCGGGTCGGCTGATTCGTCTGCCACAACCAATGACTCGGTTGGACCAAGCACGACGGTGTCGACTCCATGGGCACGAACTTCGAGCTGAGCGAGCGCTACCGGGGGGCTTCCCGGGCCAATAACCATGCCGTGCGCTGGGATTGTCTCGGTGCCAAATGCAGCTGCAGCAACACCCGCTGGACCGTTGACGCGAAAGACGTCGCTCAGACCAAGCTCGTCAGCAACCACGAGTACGGCCGGATCGATTGGTCCACCACCACCGGGAACGGGTGGCACGATCACGGTGAGCTGCGGCACGCCGGCCACGACGGCTGGTGTGGCCACCTGTGCGAGTACCGATGGGTAGCTGGCTTTGCCACTCGGGCAGAAGAGCGCGGCGCTTGCCACCGGGCCGACCTTCTCGCCGACGACATGGCCGGGGGCGATCTCGGTGGTCCACCCCGCACGGCGCTCGAGTAGCGCCTCGTTGAAGGCGCGGATGTTCGTCAGCATGTGCCTGATTGCCGTGTGTACCGCAGGGTCGATCGATGAGCGAGCAATCTCGAATTCTTCCTCGCTGACACGCAACCCAGCAGCATCGGTCTCGACGCGATCGAATCGGGCGAGAGCATCGATCAGCGCGGCATCACCACGAACTCGGACGTCGTCGACCAATGCTTGAATGGCCGACCGAAGTTCGGTTGCTGCGTCGTGTGCCTCTCCTCGGCGATGAATCCACTCGCGTTCTGCGGTGGTCATCGAATTCCATTTCAGCTGACGCAACATGGTCATCAGGCTACTGACCACCCGCCCCGTCGGTCACGCCGAGTCGAGGTGTCCAGTGAGCACGTTGACCGTGTTTGTGCCGATGTCTTCGACGGCGTAGCCGCCTTCCATGCAGTAGACGGTAGGGAGGCCGAGCGCTCCGATACGCGCACCGTACGTGGTGAAGTCATCGCTGTGGAGCTTGAAGCTGCTGATCGGGTCGAATTCGAACGTGTCCACGCCGAGAGAAACAACCAATGCGTCCGGGGAGTACGCGGTGATCTTCGCCAACGCATCGTTGAGCGCCTCAAGCCACCGGTCGAACGTTGTTCCGGGCAAGAGCGGGTAGTTGGCATTGAAGCCTTCGCCCGTGCCTGCACCGTTCTCGTTGGCGAAACCCAGGAAATGCGGGAATTCGTGTCGCGGATCGCCGTGCAGCGAAGCGAAGAACACGTCGTCGCGCTCATAGAAAATATCTTGCGTGCCGTTGCCGTGGTGGAAGTCGACATCGAGGACGGCGACTCGTTCAGCTCCATCATCGAGGTACCCCTGCGCAGCGACCGCCGCATTGTTGATGAAGCAGTAACCACCGAAATAGTCACGAGCGGCGTGGTGTCCGGGTGGCCGGCACAGGGCAAACGATGTCTCGCCCGCGGCCATCGCCTGACGCTGTGCAGTCCGTGCGATCGATGCACCAGCGTGCGCCGCAACCCACGTTCCATGAGTGATCGAGGTCTCGGCAGCAAACGCGTAGTAGCCCAGTTTGCCGTCGATGTCGTCGGGAATCTCCTGCACCATACGACGCACGGGAAAACACGTTGGAGTCATGTCGCCAGACCAACCAGCATCAGTCCACTGCGCCCATGCAGTGCGAAGGAAATCGAGATAACCCATGTCATGCACTGCATGGAGAAGCGACTCGTCGACCGTCTCTGGCTCGACCAGATCAGTCAGCCCTGCGGCCTCGAGGGCCCCCACCACGTAGCCCCAACGTTCGGGACACTCGAACGGACGGACGAGCTCGCCGTTATAGATCTCGCCGGTCGGGAAGTGCAGTCGATGGTCGTCGGAGCGAACGACCTTCACGCGTTGCTCAGCTCTCGGGAAGCTCGGCGAGCGTGCGGTACGCACCGCCGTGGAAGATCACGGGGGCGAGGGGCTCTTCAGGTACGTCCATGGTGATGACGTTGCAGAGGGCCAATTCGTGGTCACCGGCATCGAGGGTCTGGTGGTGGGTCATCGTGAACCATGCCGTCGAGCCGGCAATGCGAGGCGCCCCGTCGACCATCGTCCAGTCGAGGTCGTCCAAACGTTCGTCGGGGTGACGCATGCAGGCGTTGCTGATGTCGATCTGATGTTCACCGAGCACGTTTACTCCCAGCACCTCGGCCTGTCGAAGCATCTGCCATGTCTCCGACGTCGTGGTGCAGAAGAATCCAGCGAGTGGCGGGTCGAGTGACACCGACACGAAGCTGCCGATGACCATGGCTTGGGGCTTGTCATCAACCATGGCGGTCACGACGGTGACGCAGGTGGGAACCTGGCCCATGACGTTTCGGAAGTACTTGGGATCGATGGCTTCACTCATGTCGCAACAATAACGTGCTGGACACTCCCGGGGTCGAGACGGCGAGCTCAGGAGAGCGACACCTAAACGCTGGACGTCGGCTCGCCGTCTGACAGGGCGGACAACAACGGCGTCTGCAGGATCAGCCTTTGCGCTTCTGAATGTTGGCCCACTCGTCTCGCAGGCCGACCGTGCGATGAAAGACCGAGGCGTCGTCGAGGTCAGCGGCGAAGTAGCCGAGACGTTCGAATTGCACGACCTGGCCTGGAGAAACATCGGCGAGCGCAGGTTCAAGTTTTGCGTTGGTCAATTGTTCACGAGAGTCGGCGTTGAGGCTCGACAGTGGGTCTGACCCCTCCGAACCTGGATGACTGTCGACGAACAGCCGGTCGTACAGGTTCACGGTGGCGTCGATGGCGTGATTGGCCGACACCCAATGAATCGTCGACTTCACCTTGCGTCCGTCAGGTGCTTGTCCGCCAGCGGTTTCAGGGTCGTAGGTGCAGTGCACCTCGGTCACGTTGCCATCGGCATCGGTGACGACATCGTTTGCCGTGATGAAATACCCAGCCCGCAAACGGACTTCACGCCCGATCGTCAGCCGGTAGTACTTGGGCGGAGGGTCGAGTTTGAAGTCGTCCTGTTCGATCCAGAGCTCACCGGAGAATGGCACCTGTCGAGTACCCGCCGAGTCGTCCTCAGGGTTGTTGATCGCCTCACGGAAATCGTCTGTACCTTCGGGCCAATTGGTGATAGCGACCTTGAGGGGACGGAGCACGGCCATGCGTCGTAGCGCACTGGTGTTCAGCTCGGTGCGAACGAACGACTCGAGCAGTTCGATGTCGTGCGTGCTGTTGGCCTTCGCGATACCGATGTGTTCGATGAACGCTCGGATGGCCGTCGGCGGATAGCCGCGTCGACGGAGTCCACGTAGTGTCGGCATGCGCGGATCGTCCCAGCCATCGACCAGACCGTCCTCGACGAGCTGGCGCAGTTTGCGCTTCGACATCACCGTGTGGGTGAGGCTCAGGCGAGCGAACTCGGTCTGTTCGGGCTGGTCACCTGGAAGCTCGAGGTTCTCGAGGCACCAGTCATATAACGGGCGGTGGGCATCGAATTCGAGCGTGCACAACGAATGGGTGACACCCTCGATTGCATCGGATTGACCATGGGCCCAGTCGTAGGTCGGATAGATGACCCACGTGTCGCCCGTGCGCACATGATGAGCATGACGGATGCGGTAGAGCACCGGGTCACGCAGCTGCATGTTCTGGTGGTTCATGTCGATCTTGGCCCGCAGAACGCGCTCGCCCTCGGCGAACTCACCAGCTCGCATGCCACGGAACAAGGCGAGGTTCTCCTCGGCGGTGCGATCGCGGAAAGGACTATCGACGCCGGGTGTGGTGAATCCGCCACGTTGATCAGAGATGGTCTCGGCGTCCTGGTCGTCGACGTAGGCGAGGCCGCGTTCGATCAACGACTCAGCCCACAGGTACAACTGCTCGAAGTAGTCCGAGGCGTACACAACCGCGTTGGGTTCGTAGCCAAGCCACTCGATGTCGGAAATGATGCCGTCGACGAAGTCCTGGTCTTCGGTCTCGGGGTTGGTGTCGTCGAAGCGGAGGTTGCAGACGCCATAGAAGTCCGCAGCGATGCCGAAGTTCACGCCGATCGATTTGGCGTGTCCGATGTGGAGGTAACCGTTCGGCTCAGGTGGGAAGCGAGTCTGGACTCGACCGCTGTATCGACCCGACGTGTTGTCGTCGCGAATCTTCTCCCGGATGAAATCGGTAGATGCCTCAGCGCTGTTCTCGGTCACCCGACAAGGCTACCCATGCCGCGGACGGGCAGGTTGAACGACCGCCCCATTCTGTGAAGTCTGGTGATGCGCTGGGAATCATCAGACTTCGGATTTGGGGCGAGGGTTCCGCCTAGGACAACGTGCGGGCGGTGTCAGAGAGGGGCACGTCGGACTTGTCGTTGGGGAGCGTGCGAAGGATTCGGTCGCCGAGATTCGAGGTGACGCCGAGCCAATAGTGCTCGTTGCGATAGTGGTGCAGGCGGTGGTTCGCTGCCAGTCGTTTGTAGTAGCGATTCTTTGAGCGATAACGGGTGTGCACGAGCAGATGTGTCCACTCGTAGTGAGCCAGCGCGAGATAGGCCGCCAGTAAGGCTGTCAGGTATGTGGCCAGAAGCGGAGAGCCCAAGAGGGCAACCAAGGGGAGCGACCACGCCGCCGTCCACCCCATCAGCATGAACAGGAAGATGAAGGCGTCGGATGGACCAAGCATCAACCATCCAACGTTCGTGGGGTCGAGGTGATGTTCTCGGTGGCCCGAACCCGTACCGAACTTGGTCATACGTTTCGAGTCTTCAGGGGCATGCAGCAAGAAGAGATGCAGGAACCACTCGACCACGCCGGTGAGGAGAACTGTCGCACCGACGACGATCGTGTCGGCCCAACCAACGCCACCGACAAGAACGCGAACCACCAGTGCAACGGCGATGCCCGCCCAGATTAGTTGCGGTGAACGATGCCCCGCGTAGGTACGAACAACGTCACCAAACGTCCGTAGATCATCGGAGCGGGCCTCGGTGCCTCGGTCGGCGTGAAGAATTCCCATGAATCAGTAGTACCGCAGAACTGGCGACTTCGTCCGTCGATTTCAGCTCATCGTTGTGGAGATTCGAACCGTGCCGCGCTCGATACCCGCGCGATCGTGCGCGAGCTCGGCTAGGTCGAGCCACAACTGTGCCTCTTCGTCATCAACAGGTGCCGGAATCGCGACGGAGAACGGGTCCTGCTCGTTTCGGAACGCGTTCGCGCCGATACTCATCGTGACGGCGAGATCGAAGACGCAGCCGGGTACTGCACGGCCATCGACCAGAACTCCAGGTTCGGTCTCCTCCCAGCCACGCACGGCAACTACTCCGCCAGAATCTCCCGGCTGAACATCGACCACATCAACAAGTGCGCCGAGTTGTGCTATCCGACCGTCCCAGCTCGCGGCGGCCTCGCCGGTCATGTCGACCAGGCGTGGGGCAGTTGTGTCATGTCGCCATGCCGCGTCGTTCGTGCCTCGCCCAGCTTGGGCCCGACCCAACAACATCTCGCGGCGACGTCCCCAGAAACGGCGATGTAGTGCGCCGACCAGCTTGAGCGTGCGTCCATCGAGCACGCGAGAACTTGTTGCCTCGGGCAGGGGCATCACGATGTCGACGCCGGGCGCCGGGTCGTAGTCCTGCTCGCTGCCAGCTGCTGTCTGATCGATGACTGCCATGTCGCCTTCTTTCACGTCGCTGTATCGCCTACCTATAGAATCTCGGCATTTTCTGGACCGGTCCACTGGACAACACCCGATAAAGTGGGCAAAGTAAGCCATTAACGATAAAAACGCTAGAAGTTGCGATCCTTTGAGGAGGCGGCATGTCAGATGCCCTCGATCTGGGCGTGCTCGGACACCGGGTACGTCACTACCGAAAACGTCAGGACATGACGCTCGCCGATCTGAGTGTTGGGGTCGACAAACCTGTCCCCTACCTCTCGCAACTCGAGAACGGCCGCATCGAACCCAAGATCGGCCTGCTCAACAATCTTGCCGACACCCTCGATGTCACCGTGTCCGATCTCGTCGACCCGACACCGCCGAATCGCCGGGCCGGGCTCGAGCTCGAACTCGCTCGGGCGCAGGAGGACCCGCAGTATCAGGCGCTCGGGCTTCCCTACCTGAAGCCGAACGCAAAGATCACTGACGACGTCCTCGAACACGTCGTTGCATTGTGGAACTCCGTACCGAGTTCCGACAACGGTCGATCACTCCGAGCCGAGGACAAGGCCCGCCTGGCCAACGCTGAACTCCGTCGAGAAATGCGAGAGTCGAACAACTACTTCGACAGCATCGAAAAGATCGTGACCGAAGCCCTCGAATCGACCGACTACCAAGGGTCAGGGCCCATGTCGGAGCGCCACATCATCGAGCTCGCCGCGCACTTCGGCTTTCGCGTCGAGCGTGCCCACGGGATGCCGAGCACGGCCCGGTCGGTCACCGACCAACGCAACCGCATCATCTACATCCCGCTGCGGGAGGAGGTCGACCTTCGAGCCGCCCGATCCGTCGTGCTTCAAACCCTCGGCCACTACGCCCTCGACCACTCCGCCACGAGGGACTTCGGCGACTACCTGCGTCAGCGAGTCGAGTCGAACTACTTCGCTGCAGCTGCCCTCATCCCTGAAGAGCCCGCTGTCGAGCTCCTCACTCGAAGCTTCGAACAGAACGACCTCTCGATCGAAGACTTGAAAGAAACCTTCTACGTCTCCTACGAGATGGCGGCCCACCGATTCACCAACCTGGCCACCCAGCACCTTGAGCTGCCTGTGCACTTCCTTCGATGTGATCCCGACGGTGTGGTGTCGAAGGCCTACGAGAACGACGGCATCGACTATCCCGCCGACAAAGACGGCACCGTCGAAGGCATGCGGGTCTCGCGTCATTGGGGCGTCCGCCAGGCGTGGCAAGCAAGCCAGAGTTTCATGCTGCATTACCAGCACACGATCACCGACGGCGGCGACTGGTGGTGCGCCACGTACATCGAGGATGCGTCGAGCAATCCGTACGCGGTCAGTATCGGCACGACGTCACAACTCGCCAAACACTTTCGTGGTGGCGACACGATTCGCAAGCTCGATGCCCGGTCATCGCGCACTGCGCCCGACCCCGACCTCGTCGATCGTTGGGAGTCAGTCGCATGGCCCTCAGCCGCACAACGAAGCCACGTGCTCACGGCGCTGCCGCCATCGAGCGGCGAGTTCTCACCGTTCCCCGGCGTGGACCTCGTCGACGTCTATCGGTTCCTCGACCGTCAGCGGACCACGTCTAACTGACGAATCACGCAAGCGACGACGCGCCACGACCAATCGCCGCACGAACAACACCGAGACGGCGCCGATCACCACGACCTGGGTGATTCGAAATCCGACCTCGGAAACATCGGTTCCGGCCATGAAGAGGTGAACGGTGGCTGCCAGCCACACCAAGAAGCTCGAGACGTGGATCGCACGCCAAAGACGAGTGGGAATCCGCTTTCGCAGCAGCGAAGTGACTTCGACGGTAACCACCAACCAAAACGCGACAATCCCCCAAGCCACCGCCCACGGCTGCCAGGTCGAGGCGAGGGGTACCAGCAGCTCAGGCACGCCGAAATCGACGAAGTTGTCGGGGATGAGCGCCAGCATGTGAATACTGAGGAATAACAGGGAGACAGAGCTGAGAAAACGGTGTAGATCGATCGGCCAACCGGTCGGAAGTATCCGGGAGTCTCGGGTCGACAGAGTCATGCCGACGATCACAGATGCGCTGAGCATGATCCACGCCAGAATGCCCGCGGCACGGCTGGTGTACCACCAGACCTGATCGACGACTTCGACTTGCGCCATCGTCATCATGTCGGCGCCAAGGGTTGCGTTTCAACTGCGCCGAGGCCGAAGTCGATGGTTCCTCTCTCGTCGAAGACCAGCGCCGAGACACCCCACTCATCGAGATGGTGTTGGCCAATATCTGTATCGATCACCAAAACTTTCGCCACGACATCGGCCCACCATGCCTCATCAGCATGCACGGTCGCCGCGAAGCGAGGCCCCGTGGACGGTCGACCGGTTGAGGGGTCGAGCAGGTGGTGATTCACGTCTTCGCCGTGGATCCAACGTCGAGATAACGTGTTGCTGGTGGCGAGCGCTCCCGAGCTCACTCGCACGGATCCCCACACCTGTCCGGCATGGCGCGGCTCCTCGATCTGGGTCTCCCAGCCGCGCAGTCGGAGTTCGTTCCCGCCGAACCGCAGATCGCCACCCAGCGATACCAGGGCCCAGGTCGCCCCGGCCGCGAGAAGATCTTCCATAAGAATGTCAGCCGCCAGCCCCTTGCCAACACCACCGGGATCAAACGTTGTGCCCGTGGGGAGGCGAACTCGGCCGCCCTCGATCTCTATCTCCGATACCAAAGGAGCGACCCACGTCCCAGGGTCGCTTTCCTGGCCGGCCCACGAAACAGAGTCGGCAGCGGTCAACAGCTCATGTGAGCGGTCGTACCCGAGAGCGACGAGCTCGTTCATCATGAGTGGGTTCATCACACCGTTGGTGCGCTCGGATGCTTCGCACGCACGAGAGATGAGACGCCGGGTTATGTCGGAAACTTCCCCCCACAACCCTGTGGTCGAATTCAACATCGACACTTCGCTCGATGGAACAAATCGGCTCCATCGCGATTCGAGGTCCTCGAGTCGGTGGACGCCGTCGAGCACGGTGCGCTCGACATCGGACACAATTCGACAGTTCGACCCGAGGGCTCGGAAGGTCGCCTCGTACAACGGCAGTTCGGCGTGCATAACGCCCTAGTTGCTTCCGCCCGTGAGGGGAGGCAACGTCGTGCTCGGCGATGAACTAATCGTGGTGACCGTCGTCGAGGGCGCAACCGTCGTTGTTGTGGGGGCAGCGGTCGTCGGTGCTGCGGTGGTCGGCGCGGCACTGGTCGGCGCGGCACTGGTCGGCGCAACGGTCGTCGGCGCGGTAGTGGTCGGCGCGGCCGTAGTGGGTGCTGCGGGTGTGGGCGCTGCCGTTGACGGGGCGACAGCTGTCGTAGCCGGAGGTCGAGTGGTGGCCTGCGCTGCGGGCGCCTTCGGGACTGCTGGTGCTTGTGATGTTGTCGGTGCCGCCGTCGAGGTCGTCGTCGTGAACGGAACGGGCGTCGTCGAAGACGTCGTTATCTCCGCGCGCAAGAGCGTCGAGGGAGCCGGGCGCGCGTCGACGGCCGGGTCCCGCAATCGGGGAAGTTGTGCAGGCGTGTTGCTCGTGGACGATGGTTCAGATCCCTCCGTGGAGGCGAGGGCGACGGGTGCTTCGGGCGCAGCGAGCTCTCGAGCAACTTCACCCTCATCAACCGGGGTAGCCAGCGGGCCGAACGACGCAAGCACACCCACGAATCCGGCAGCACTCGCTGTACCAACGGTGGCGCGCGCAATACGGAGTCCCGTCGGTCGCCGATGCATTGGTGCCCCCTCTCCGGGTCGAAACCGCGGCTCTACACCCGCAGCTCAGGGATCGGCAGGGTGACGAAGAATCTTGACTCCACTCACCATGTCACCGAATCGATCCCCAATCACGTCACCTTGGCTTCTACCATCGGTGTTGTGACCAGCGATCAACTCACCCCGATTCAGGGAATCCGTCGCGAGCTTCAGCGGACCGTGCGCACCTACATCACCGGGCAACCCGAAGCCGGTGGGGGCCTCGGCGTGGCCGACGACAGTTGGTTCGGCAAGGACAGCGTCACTTGGCTCGTGCACTCCGACTGGTCGACAACCATCGGCGGGGGCGCATCGCTGTTCATCCAAACGCTTCACCCCCCAACAATGTCGGGTGTTGCCCAACACTCGAACTACAAGGACGACCCGTTCGGTCGTCTTCACCGCACAGCGAACTTCATCGGCACCACCACATTTGGAAGTGCAGACGATGCGCAGAAGATGATTCGCCGAATTCGTGGAATCCACAGTCGAGTCACCGGAGTGACCCCAGACGGCGTGCCCTACGAGGCCAACGATCCGCATAATTTGGGCTGGGTCCACGCCACAGAAGTCGCCGGCTTTCTTGCTGGGTACCGTCGTTATGGCAACGTCACGATCACCGACGCGGAAGCCGACACCTACGTTGCCGAGATGGCCCGCGTCGGCGAAGCGCTCGGCGTCAAAGATGCCCCACGCTCGGTCGCCGAGCTCGACGCAACGCTCGAGGCCTACCGGCCCGAGCTGAAGTTCGACCGCCAGGCGCGCGAAGCAGTCCGATGGCTGCTGTTCCCTCCGAACAAACTTCCAGCGCAAGGCGCGTACCTAGTGATCGCAAGTGCCGCAGTAAACCTGCTTCCAAGCTGGGCAAGACGCCAGCTCTGGATACCCCCGAGCATCCCATTCGTGACCGATGCACTCGTCGCGCCACCCGCTAAAACACTGATGCACGCCCTCGACTGGATCATGGAACCGCCACCGGAGATCAAAGCCGTCAGGGCGCAGCGCGGGTAACGCTACGGATGTGCTCTCCGGCCAATCTCTGGCCTACGGAGGGTTCTCCCGATACCGAGCCATTGCATCGTCGAGGCTCAGATCGAGCTGGTTGGCCAGCGACGCGAGCCATGCCAACACGTCGCCAAGCTCGTGGAGTTGCTGATCCTTCGTGCCCTTTCGGGCCGCCTGGGCAAGCTCGCCCAGCTCCTCGCACAACCACGCAACTGTCGCAGGCATACCTCGGGCACGATCGGCCTCGCCATAGAGGTCATCCATCAAGCTCTGCACTTCATCGAGGGTCATCATCGCCACAGACTAGGCAACAGCGCTGTCAGCGGAGCTGACGGGGGATGTCGACCGGAAGCGTCGACGACAGTAGAGTCTTCGTTCATGGAAGACACCAACGAGAAGCCCGTCATCACCGTTCCCAAGGGCCTCGCCCCGACCGACCTCATGATCGAAGATCTCATCGACGGCGACGGCCAAGAAGCCACCGCAGGTGTGCAAGTGACCGTCGACTACGCCGGCATCAGCTGGTCGAACGGTCGCGAGTTCGATGCATCGTGGAACCGCAACGACACCTTCAGCTTTGGCCTCGGCGCCGGGCAGGTCATCCAGGGCTGGGACCAAGGAGTGCAGGGCATGAAGGTCGGTGGTCGCCGCCGACTGACGATTCCCCCACAGATGGGCTACGGATCCCAAGGCGCAGGCGGCGTCATCGCACCAAACGAAACACTGATCTTCGTCGTTGACCTGCGCTCTCTCGGCTAGCGGTTTCCCCCGCTGATTGGTGCCCTCACACGCATCGGTCGGCCGACTTCGCCCTCAGGCGCCTCTCGCTTCGCTCACGGCACAAAGTCGGGCTGCGCCAACCGTCCGCTCCGTTCCAGTCACCCCTCAGCTCGCCAATCACCTCCGAGAGAGCTCGGGCAACACTCAACCAGTCAGCTAGCGCCGGAGGCGGTGTTTGTCGTCTCCGCCGGCAGCCGAATGCGATTCAAATCCTCAACGGGTCGCCAGAGACTCGTGGGCGGCTCGCACCGAGGCCTGATGATCGGACGGTGGTTGGCGTCGAACGCAGCCCGACTTTGGTGAAGCGAGCGAAGCGATGCGCAACCCTGAGGGCGAAGTTCGGCACCGACTGCCGAGGAGATCGGCAGGCCTCGGACCGGAGACCTAACCGACGAGGCCCTTAGCGACCAGCGTTTCAGCGATTTGGATCGTGTTGAGAGCTGCACCTTTGCGGAGGTTGTCTCCGCTGATGAACATCGAGAGGCCGTTGGTCATGGTTTCGTCGGGGCGAATACGTCCAACGAGCGATGGATCGATGCCTGCGGCCTTCAGCGGCGTAGGGATGTCGTCGAGCAGGACTCCGTCGGCATTCGAGAGAATCTCACGTGCTCGATCAGGCGAGATCGGGTTGGCAAATCCTGCGGTGATCGCAAGCGAATGACCAGTAAACACCGGCACGCGAACACAGATGCCTGAGACGAGTAGATCGGGCAGATCAAGAATCTTGCGGCTCTCGTTGCGAAGCTTCTGTTCCTCGTCGGTCTCCTCTAGACCATCATCGACGATGGAACCACAAATCGGCAGCGCGTTGAACGCAATCGTGTCGGCAAACGTTGAAGACTTTCCAAAATCAATCGACGAACCGTCGTAGGTAAGTGACGGTAGCGATTCGACACCCTTGCGAACCTGTTGATCGAGCTCGTCGACGCCAGCGAGTCCAGCTCCCGACGTCGCCTGGTACGTCGAGACCACCATACGTTCGAGACCGGCCTCGTCGCTCAGCGGCTTCAGCACCGGCATTGCCGCCATTGTCGTGCAGTTCGGGTTCGCCACGATTCCCTTGGGGATCGAGTCAAGAGCGTCGGCGTTGACTTCAGGCACGACCAGCGGCACATCGGGATCCATACGGAACGCAGATGAGTTGTCGATCACAATCGCTCCGGCGCCGGCGACCTTGTCTGCGATGGCGCGAGAGGTTGCTCCTCCAGCAGAGAAGATCGCGATATCGAGGCCGGTGAAATCGGCGGTCGTTGCGTCCTCGACGGTGATCGTGGTGTCACCGAATTCGATCTGCTTCCCAGCGCTGCGTGCTGACGCGAAGAAACGCATCGAGCTGACGGGAAAGTTTCGCTCCAACAGGAGCGTGCGCATGACGCCACCGACCTGGCCGGTGGCTCCGACGATTCCTACATTGACCATGGCGCCAAGGTTACGAGCTACTGCGAACCAGACAACACGCGACGGGTGGCCGCCACAACGTATGAGCGGCGAACAAAACGTCGTCAGCGAGTTAGTGGTAGGAGCTCATCGGTGGGCACGAGCACTGCAGATTCCGATCGCCATACGCGTTGTCGATCCGACCAACAGCCGGCCAGAACTTGTTCGCATGGGACCATGGCGCTGGGAACGCCGCCTGCTGGCGCGTGTATGGATGTGTCCACTCATCAGCGCTCACGACCGCAACGGTGTGCGGCGCGTTCACTAGCACGTTGTCCTCAGCGTCCGCTTGACCAGCTTCGACCGCACGAATCTCGTCTCGGATCGAGATGAGCGCGTCACAGAACCGGTCGAGCTCGGCGAGCGACTCGCTCTCGGTCGGCTCAATCATGAGCGTGCCCGCAACCGGCCACGACATCGTCGGAGCGTGAAAGCCGTAGTCGATCAGGCGCTTCGCAATGTCTTCAGCGTCTGCAATGTGTTTGTAGTCGCGAATGTCGATGATGCACTCGTGCGCCACCCGTCCGCCCTCACCTCGGTAGAGCACCGGGAAGTGTGGATCGAGGCGCGCTGCGACGTAATTGGCATTCAGAATCGCGTAGCGGCTCGCATCCGCCAGGCCCTCAGCGCCCATCATGGCGATGTAGGCATAGCTGATCGGCAGAATCGATGCGCTTCCCCACGGCGCTGCGCTCACCATGCCCGAATCTGCCGCAACGTCCGGGAAGACGTCTGGCAAATGTGGCACGAGGTGCTCGGCAACACAGATCGGACCCACTCCCGGACCGCCGCCACCATGTGGAATACAGAACGTCTTGTGCAGATTCAGATGGCAGACGTCGGCACCAAAATCGCCGGGTCGAGACAGGCCCACCTGCGCATTCATGTTGGCGCCATCGAGGTACACCTGACCGCCATTTTCGTGCACGATCTGACAGACGCGTTCGATCGATGACTCGAACACACCATGGGTCGACGGATACGTGACCATCAACGCACCCAGCTCAGCGGCGTGGTCCTTTGCCTTCGCCTCCAGGTCCGCAACGTCGATGTTGCCCTCATCGTCGGTGGCAACGGCGATGACGCGCATGCCCGCCATGACCGCCGACGCCGGGTTCGTGCCATGAGCTGACTCGGGGATGAGACATATCGTCCGATCGTTATGACCGTTCGCTCGATGCCACGCGCGGATCGCTAACAGACCCGCATATTCACCCTGCGAGCCGGCGTTCGGCTGGAGCGAGGTCGCAGCAAAGCCGGTGATCTCCGCCAACTGCTTCTCGAGACGGTCGACCAGCTGTGCGTAACCGCTGGTCTGTTCGGCCGGCGCATACGGATGAATCCTGCCGAACCCTTCCCAGGTGATGGGGATCATCTCGGTCGTCGCGTTCAGCTTCATGGTGCAGCTACCAAGCGGGATCATGGAGTGCACGAGCGACAGGTCTTTGTTGCGGAGCCAGGTGATGTACCGCACCATCTCGGTCTCAGACCGGTACGTGTTGAACACCGGATGGGTCATGAATGCCGACTGACGACTCAGCTGGTCGGGTATGCGGTTGCCGCTCCCTTCGCTGGCGCCTTCCGCATTCAGCACACCGACGAGAGTGTTGAGCTCCGCATCGGTGACTGTCTCATCGAAACTCACACCAACGGCGCCTCCGGGAAACGCCCGCAGGTTGAAGCCAGCATCGAGAGCTCGTTCGACCAATGTCTCGAGGCCAGCACCCTCGATCAGCACCACCGTGTCGAAGAACTGCTCACTCGCAAGTCCGAAGCCAGCGTTGCTTGCACTCGATGCGAAACTGTCGGCAAGACCGTGCGCTCGTTGCGCAATTGCCGTCACGCCTTCAGGCCCGTGGTACACGGCGTACATCGACGCAATGACCGCGAGCAGCACCTGTGCAGTGCAGATGTTTGACGTCGCCGAATCGCGGCGGATGTGTTGCTCACGAGTCTGAAGGGCCATACGAAGGGCAGGGTTTCCCGCCGAGTCGATCGACATCGAGATCAAACGACCCGGGAGATTGCGGGCGTTGGCCTCGGCCGTGGCGAGGAACGCGGCATGTGGCCCGCCTCCACCGAGGGGAACACCGAACCGTTGCGATGAACCAACAGCGATGTCGGCACCCCACTCCCCGGGTGGCGTCAGCATTGTCAGCGCCAACAAGTCGGTCGCCGCAATGACCAACGCACCAGCCTCGTGGGCCCGTTCGGCGACGTCGCTCCAATCCTCGATGGCACCACGCGTATCGGGGTATTGCACGAGCACGCCGAACGTGTTGTCGTCGAATGTTGCCGCGTGCACGTCGTCGACGATGTCGAGCTCGATGCCGAGTGGTTCAGCGCGCGTGGTGAGCACAGCGAGAGTCTGTGGGTGGCAACTCGTTGCAACAACGAAACGGTTCGCCGTCGTCCTTCGACCCTTTAGCCGGCGCGCCATTGTCATGGCCTCAGCAGCAGCCGTGGCCTCGTCGAGCAGTGACGCGTTTGCGATCTCGAGACCCGTCAGGTCGGCGACCATTGTTTGATAGTTCAAGATCGCTTCAAGACGACCCTGTGCGATCTCGGCCTGATACGGGGTGTAGGCCGTGTACCAGCCCGGATCCTCCAGCACGTTGCGCAGGATGACCGTCGGCGTGAGGGTGTCGTAGTACCCCTGCCCGATCAGCGACCTGACCACCTGGTTCGACTCGGCCATCATGCGGAGGTCCGTCAAAACTTCGACCTCGGATACCCCGCTCGGAAGCGCGAGCGAGCCATCGAACCGGATCGTGTCGGGGACGGTCTGATCGATCAGTGTCGCCAACGACTCTGCATCGACCATGGTGAGCATCTTGTCGAGCTCGACGTGATCGGGTCCGATATGGCGGTTCTGGAACTCCATGAAGCGTCCTTAGTTTGAGCGTTGATGACTAGCTGGATGCGAGGCGGTAGAGCGGTCGTTTCGTGACGTGGCAGGCTTTCGATTTCCCACGCACGTCGAGGGATAGATTCGTTCCGACAGCTCCATGTTCGAGCGGCAAAAACGCATTGGCGGCAAAAACATCAGCGGTCGGCGCAAACGTGCCCGAGACGACCGTTGCGATCTCGTTGCCTTCGAGATCAAGGACAGCACATCCTTCGCGAGGAACACCCTTGTCATCGAGCACGAGCGTCTCGAGACGTCTGGTGATCCCCTGCTCCTTGAATCGGCGAATCGCATCTCGGCCGATGAAGTCGGCACCGTCGAGATCGACAGCCCACGAGAGCCGCGCCTCAAGCGGTGAGATGTCTCGACTTAACTCATGCCCGTAGAGCGGATAGCCAGGTTCGAAACGCAAGCTATCGCGAGCCGAGAGTCCAACGGCCATGGCGTCAACACCATGCTCAGCTGCGTGGGCAAGCAACCCTGTCCAAACGTCCTCAACTCCGCCTCGGATGAACAACTCGACGCCGTCCTCGCCCGTGTAACCCGTTCGCCCAACGATGGCGCTGGTGCCGTACAGGTCGATCGTCGCGGAGGTGAACCGTCCGAGCCCAGCGACCATCCCCCGCTCTGCGACCACCGCGTCAACCAGGTCAACGGCATTGGGGCCCTGCACGGCGATCATCTCGAGCTCATCCGATCGATCGGCGACAGAACACCCCGAGCCGTCGGCATGTTCACCAATCCACGCGATATCGACATCGCGGTTGGCCGCGTTCACGACGACCATCACCTCTTCGCTGGAAGTCCGGTAGACGATGACATCGTCGATCACGCCGCCCTCGGGCGTGCACAACAACCCATACTTTGCCCCGCCGACCTCGAGCCTTGTCATGTCCGAAGACACGAGCCGGTCAACGACATCGATGGCAGTTGGCCCCGTGATCGTGACCTGACCCATGTGGTCGATGTCGAACAGGCCCACCGATGCACGTGTGCCGTGGTGCTCAGCCAACGCACCGGTTTCGTAGAACACAGGGAGGTCCCACCCGGCGAAGTCGACCATCCGGCCGCCATTGGTCACGTGCCAGGCGTGCAGCGGCGTGTGCCGAGTAATCGAATCAGTCACGGAAACTCCAGTACGGGGTGAGAGGTACCCGCTCGGAATTTCCCTGTCTGTGAACCTGAGAGATTTGAGCCCCATCGGTGGATGACAGCTACCGCAGGCGGTTCGCTGCCACCAGCTCTCCAGAGAGTGCCCCGTACCCAAGATCCGTTTGCCTGAGAGTTTCCCCTCGACCACCCGAGCGGGACGGCCGAACGTTGCACCTTCGGCGGCTCCTTGCAGAGCGCTCTCTCCTGGATACGAAGTGGCTATTCAGTTGTGCTGACACCCTACCCACGTGGCTCTCTGCAGTCGAGCCAGAAGTTGATTGAATATCTAACAAAATCGGTGTGTTGCCGGGTGGGCGTTTTCCGCCGGACAGTGGCAAAATTAGTTCAGGCGGCCGCCCTGATAGGAAGTCTTTCGTGACCACACGACCTCGAGGTCGACCACCAAAATTCCCACCTGATGAAGTCCGTGAGCGGCTTCTTGAGGCTGCCCTCGCCACGTTGCGCGTCAGCGGGGTGGAAAGCGGACTCGACTCGGTAACCCTCGACGGCGCCATCCTCGACGCCGACGTACCTCGCGGCATGTCGTACAAGATCTGGCGGGACGAGGACGGCACTCCCCAAGACGCTTTTCGCCAAGCCACTGTGCTGCACATCTTGCGTATGCCTGCAACGTCAGGTCTCCCGGCAACACGCGAGTACACGCACAAGGAGTTCGAAAGCCGAGCCAAGGAACTCGAATCAGCTGATCTCGGTGTCCGACGAACAATGCTGCGGGAAATGACCAGAGTCGTCGGAGAGTTCAATTACTCGACACTTGAGAACAGCAACAACTGGAAGCTGTACAGCGCGATTCGAACCGCTGCACTCACCCGCCCCGACACCGACCCCGCAGTTCTCGATGCGTTGCGAGCCGGTGAGGAGTACTTGATCGATATGTACTCAGCGCTCTACATCGAGGTCGCGAAAAGAATCGGCATAACCCTGCGCCCCGAGTATCGAATCGAAGAGTTCGCCGCTGCCACGTACGCGGTAAACGAAGGCCTCGCGGGACGGCTAAGTCAGAACCACCGCAAGGTCGACATTGCTCGCAACACGGGCCCGAAGGGCGAGTCGCAGAACTGGACCCTCTTTTCGATTGCGTTCGAGGCCCTCATCGATCACTTCTTCGAGTGGGATGATCTGGCCTGAGACCATCAGCTGGTCGTGCGACTGTTACGGCCTCACGTCAGGCGGAAGGTTTGTTTCGAGCCAGTTTCGGAAGTCGGCGGCGGAGTTCGCAGCGGCGTTGCCGGGAAGTGTGACCCATAGGCCTGGTTTCCACGACGACGTAAGCCGGTGGTACTTGGCAATACCCGGTCCAGGCACCTTCGTCCCTTGGCCGCCAGTACTGCTGTAGTAGTCGCCTCCGCACTGGAACAGCACTTTGACCTTGC
>RCNE010000355.1_pt1 | contig 24931 bp, 17 predicted proteins | sample 2041361 | NCBI WGS metagenome assembly RCNE01 (sample SAMN09708229, study PRJNA481090) | Marine sediment metagenome, whole genome shotgun sequencing project. | reverse complement strand
TAGATGCAATATTTGAATTATCAAAAACCACATTATGAATTTTTTCAAATCTAGTTTCTTCAAATTTTCCTGCTTCCTTATATTCTAATTTCTTATACATACCTTGATTTTTCTTTAAGAAGTTATTTAGGCTATCTTTCGATCCAACCTTTTTAACTTAAATCTTTTGCAAAATTCATTGAATTAGTTCTATTTCAGAAAATTATTCGACGGATGACTACAAAAAGCTTATAAAAATCAATTTTTATAAAACAAAACAAGAAGCCTATTATGATTCATTAAATTGTGAAAGCCCAAATTATAAGCTCCAAAAGCCCATAAATATAGATGGGAAATTAAAGCAAATACCTTATCTTCATTGCCTTGTGAAACTTAAAATCAAACAATGAATAAAATTATTTTGTGGTCCATTATTGTGGCTATGGCCGGATTTCTTTTCGGATTTGATACTGTTGTTATTTCGGGAGCAGATAAGCAACTGCAAGATTTATGGGGATCTTCCGACGTATTTCACGGATCAGTCGTTATGGCGATGGCTCTTTGGGGAACCGTAATTGGGGCCATGTTTGGTGGTTTCCCAACCAATAAAATAGGCAGGAAAAATACCTTGATATGGATTGGCATCTTATATACCGTTTCGGCCCTGGGCTCTTCCCTTGTCAACGACCCCTATACTTTTGCCTTCTTTAGATTTATAGGCGGATTGGGCGTTGGTGCCTCAACTGTGGCGGCTCCTGCATATGTATCAGAAATTGCACCTGCCAAAGACCGAGGCCGTCTTGTAGGATTTTATCAATTTAATATTGTTCTGGGTATTCTTGTTGCCTTTTTATCAAATTATCTACTTAGTAATATCGGCGAAAATGCCTGGCGATGGATGATAGGTATAGAAGCTTTACCTGCTTTTATATATACAATTTTAGTGATGACTGTTCCCAAAAGCCCTCGATGGCTTTTACTTCAAGGCAGACGAGAAGAGGCGCATAGCGTTCTGGAACAATTATATCCTGGTGATGATATTGAAACCATCATGTCCGATATTGAAGAAAGCCAAAAAGACCATCATAGCAGTAAGGAGCATATTTTTATGAAAAAATACAGATTTCCCTTGATTTTGGCTTTTCTGATCGCCTTTTTCAACCAGCTATCTGGAATCAATGCCTTTCTCTACTATGCGCCTAGAATATTTCAGGAAGCGGGATTAGGTGAAAGTACGGCCCTCCTGAGTAGCATTGGTATTGGCGTAACCAATATGGTTTTCACCTTGATCGGGATCTCCTTAATCGATAAATTAGGAAGAAAAAAATTGATGTATATAGGTTCAGTTGGGTATATCCTGTCATTATCTTTAGTAGCAATGGCATTTTTCTTTGAATGGGAAGGAATGGCTGTACCCTTGTTTCTCTTTGTCTTTATAGCCTCCCACGCCATAGGTCAAGGTACAGTGATCTGGGTTTTTATCTCGGAAGTTTTTCCTGATCAATTAAGAGCCTCAGGGCAATCCTTCGGAACGAGCACCCATTGGGTATTGGCCGCCATTATCCCATCAATGGTTCCATTCTTATTCGGTACTATTGGCGCGGGTCCCGTATTCGCCTTCTTTGCTTTTATGATGGTGCTTCAACTACTGTTTGTCATATTCATCATGCCTGAAACAAAAGGGGCCTCTCTCGAACAACTGGAAAAACTACTCACCAAAAACGAATAGTTATGGAACAAAAAATAGTGTGTTTTGGGGAGACTCTCTGGGACGTGTTTCCAGACAAAAAACTGATTGGTGGCGCCCCTTTGAATGTCGCCGCAAGGTTAAGTTCTTTGGGTGCGGATGTGAGCTTAGTCAGTAAAGTTGGCAATGATATAGAAGGTATGGGAATCTTCAATTTCATGAAAGAACGAAATCTGTCCTTAACTTGCCTTCAAACTGACGCCACCCTTTCAACCGGTACCGTTGATGTAAGTCTTAATAATTCAGGTTCAGCCACATACGTCATCAACTCACCCGTTGCCTGGGATTGTATAGAAACGCGTAGTGAAGCCCTCGCTGTAGTCAGGGCTTCACGAACTTTTGTTTATGGTAGTCTGGCTTGTCGTAACCCCATTAGTAGAGCAACCTTAGAGAACCTGCTTGCCGAAGCTTCCTTTAAAGTATTTGATGTCAACCTTAGACCTCCGCATTATTCCAAGGACCTTATAATCGATCTCATGAAGCAGTCTAATCTGATCAAAATCAATGATGAAGAACTTGACATAATTGCCGAATGGCTCGGGTTTTCTAAGGAGTCTATAGACAATCAATTAAAACAATTGTCAGCGTATACAGGTGCTGAAAATATTTGCCTAACGATGGGAGCGAATGGTGCCATGTTTTTTGCTCGTGGTAAATACTTCAGGCATCATGGGTATAAAATACGTGTCACTGATACAGTTGGCGCCGGCGATTCTTTTCTAGCTGGTTTGATCTATAAACTAGGTCAAGGATTTCCAGAAGCGGAAGCATTGGATTTTGCCTGTGCCCTTGGAGCAGCAGTGGCAGGTAAAAAAGGAGGCAATGCAATTGTTTTGATGGAAGATATTGAAAAACTAAGGAGTAAATCGTACTAATTAGATAAAAAAAAGACAGCCAAATGACTGTCTTTCTTTATTTTATAAATAATTGACTACAATTCTTTGATCTTGATATTTTTATAAGAAACCAAATTATCATGATCCTGAAAGCCTATTCTACCTGGCCCCGGACTTGCAAATTTTTCATATTCAGCAAATTTGCTTTTTGAAACCATCTCTTTCCACTGAGAAGAGTTTGTGTCATAACTAACCACTTTTGTGCCATTGAGCCATTGTTCAATTTTACCATTATCCTTAATAATTCGAACCTTATTCCAAGTATCATAGGGTTTAACTCTAACTGGATCCGCAGCAATCAAATCGTATAAGTCACCTGCTCGATGTGTATAAATAAGTCCATCCTTATGTCCTTCATTATCCATAACCTGCATCTCAGGGCTACTCTTCCAAATTTCATCATATTCCTCAATTTCTTTGATGGTATAAAAAATTCCATTATTACCGCCTTTAGAGATTTTCCACTCCATTTCGAGTTCAAAATTTTCAAAAGCTTCATCTGAAACAATATCCTCGCCACCATCTTTAACTTTATCCGTTGGTCCCCATTCCATTTTCTTACCTGCAACAAAATAAATAAAACGATCTCTGCCTTCAAAAACCAAAGCTCCGTCCTTAGCAACCCATTTTTTTCCTATACTTTCTGGTTTCAGGTAGGTATGCCATCCATTAGTTGTAGTGCCATCAAATAATAATTTCCAACCATCCTTCTTTTCAGCTTCTGATAAGGTGTTATCTTCTTGCTTATCCTCTACAATAGCTGACTTGTCACCTTCCCATGGCTTGGCTATAACCTCATCAAGATTTCCAAATAAGTCATCAGGAATTGCTTCGAAATTTTTACCGTCAGTTGACCATTCCAATAAAATGTAAGGGTCCTTAGAACCAGGAAAATATTTAAATTCAAAAGCCTTGGTACCAACTTCGAGATCCATACTTTCAACCTGGGCTTCCTTATTATCCGATTCTTTTATGTCAAACAGATTTTCATTATCCATCCTTAACAACAACTTGCCATTACTTGCTAATCTAAAATAATACTTTCCGGCTTTCTGAATAGAAATACTTCCCATCGCATGGGCAAAATAATTACTTTTGGAACTCCAGAATTGATCAGCATTTACAAGATTTAAGTTGCTAAGAAGCTTTCTTTCCATTAAAACATTTGCGGCAATGTTATCCGGAACTATGGTGTCATTAACATCTATAAAAACCACTTCATACACTCCCGGTATAGCTACCTTAGCAATATTCTTTTCATTCTTACAAGCTATAACGCTCAACACGATAATAAGAATGATCGTTAATTTTTTCATGTTTAAGTAAATCTTTTCAAGTTAAAGTGGATTACATTTCCTTAATTTTTATATTTCTGAACCAAACATCATCACCATGATCTTGAAGACCTATCAACCCTTTTTTAGCAACATTTGCCCAGTCTGGGTTATAGGTTGGGAATTTACTTCCTGCAATCATTTCATTCCATTCCGGTGTCCATAAGTGATATTCAACAACTTGTACCCCGTTTTGTTTGTGAATCACGGTTCCTTTATAAACAATGATTTCAACCTCATTCCATTCACCTGCAGGTTTGGCATTTTGTGGTTTTGCGGGTATTAAATCATACAATGAACCTGCTTGATGATTTCCGTCCTTACCCAATTCAGCATCAATATGTCTTTCATTATCAAGGACCTGCATTTCTGGGGCAGTTCTCCATATTTTATCTTTTTCTTCCTGAGCGAGATAAAAAATCCCCGAATTACCACCTTCTCCAATTTTCCACTCGAGTTTTAGCTTAAAATTTTCAAATACTTTCTCATTTATGATATCACCACCATTTTCTGCTCCGGCTTCACCTCGGCCTGATTCTTTACAATACATTGTGCCATCAACAATTTGCCAATTCTCGGGAAAACTTTCTTGCTGATACCCTCTCCATCCAGTAGAGTTCGTACCGTCAAAAAGCAATACCCAACCATCTTTCTTTTCTGCTTCAGTCAAGCTATTTGGTGCAGCTACTTCTTCTACCTCTTTTGCGGCTTCTTCTGTCGCCTCAGCGGCAGGAGCTTCCTTTTTTGCTCCACCTCCACAACTTATCATAAAACTGGTGGTTGCGATTCCTATGGCAAGTACAAAAATTCTTTTTTTCATTTTATTAGTATTTAATTTGAATATTTAATTTATCATAAAATACTGAACCTTAACTTTTGAAGTAATTTTTTCAAAATCAAAGTTCAGTATTCTAGGTTGTAAAACATTTATTATTTAGGCATTGGTGGTAATTCCCAACCGTCTCTATAGGTGTGCTTTACAAGCTCCTCAGAATACGCAAGCGCATTCATTGGTTTTGTATACTCTTTGTTGAATGTTGGATGACCCTCATGAATTTCAAATCCATCTTTTATGATATTTCTGACTTCTTCAGTTGCCCCAATATTGGTAAATTTCATGCTTTCACCATCCCACTCAAGGGTCTTATTAAGATCCTGAAGACGAACAGCTAATACACCCATTACGACCATTTCATTAAACGGACCTGCTTCAGCAAAATCAGACGTACATGGTTTTCTGTTTTCAGGGCTTTCTTTACAAGCTCTAACCCAGTCCGCTTCATGAGCACCTTTGTTCCATGACAATCCTGTTTCCTCTTCCACGCGTCGTTCGGTTTTTGCAGGAGTCACTTTTTTACCTGATAACAATTCTGGCTCAACACCGTAGCAACCTACATGAAGAATATCTTTCGTACCATAGAAGTAAGTACCTCCACCGCTCTTATTTGGGTTTTTACCCGCTGGCCAGTTGTCTGGCAACTCTGGTTTTATACCACCATCATACCAGTGTACATCAACTTCCGGTAATTTAATATTTCCTACACTACCTCTCTCAGGGAAAGTTAATTTGGCAGCCTGAGCTACAGGAGCAGAATCATTTAACAATAAAGAAGAACTTGCCTGAACCTTAGTAGGATAACCTAATTTTAAACCTTCAAAAACAGGGTGAAGTATATGGCAAGCCATATCTCCTAAAGCACCTGTACCATAATCCCACCAGCCTCTCCAGTTCCATGGGTGATATACCTCATTGAACGGACGCATTTTTGCTGGTCCGGTAAACAACTCCCAGTTTAGTGTATCCGGAATAGGATCTGCATTTTCTGGTACATTCAAACCTTGTGGCCAGATTGGTCGATCAGTAAACGATTCAACTTTAACCACATCTCCCAGAGCACCACTCCAAAGAATTTCACAAGTCTCAGCAACTCCTGCACCAGAAGCTCCCTGATTACCCATTTGCGTGGCTACTTTATGTTCTGCTGCCAATTTTGTCAATAATCTTGACTCATAAACAGAATGTGTCAATGGTTTTTGAAGATATACATGTTTTCCCATGGTCATGGCATGGGCAGCAGTGAGCGCGTGGGTATGGTCTGCTGTTGCAATAACTACTGCATCAAACTGATCTTCCATTTCCTCATACATCTTACGCCAATCCCAGTACTTTTTCGCTTTTGGAAATTCCTCAAAGGTACCTTTAGCGTACTTCCAGTCAACATCGCACAAGCCCACAATATTTTGTGATGTTAAATTTCTTAGGTTAGTTAATCCCATTCCTCCAACGCCAACACCAACAATATTTAATTTATCACTGGGTGCTACATGACCTAATCCGCTAACAGCAAAGGAAGGTACAATCGTAAATGCTGCACTTGCTGCCAGGGTCCGGTTTACAAAATCCCTTCTGGAAATTGAACTCTTTTTTTCATTCTTACTCATAATTTTATAATACTTAGTTAATTAGAAAAAATCGGTGATCTATAAATGTTTACAATCGAACCCAAATTCATGGCTAAGACAATTTTATCAACTCCTCTGGTGAAAATAATATCATATTTCCAACTATCTGATTCTTAGGGCTGCTATGACTTGTATTTTTTTTCGTAAAACGTAAATATACTAACTTATCCTTAAAAATCTTTGATTCTGAATCAGAAATATAACTCCTTCCAGGCTTAATTTATTCCTTTTCAACCTTTATATCAACATGAGGGAATACTATTCTAATTCTCTGATCTTGATATTGCGAAACCAAACCTTATGACCGTGATCCTGAAGTCCTATATGTCCGGTTTGGTGAACTCCAAAATTCTCCCATCCTTTAAATTTCGAATGATACACAAGAGCCTCCCACGCCTCACCATTGACCGGATATCTAATAATCTCCTTTCCATTAAGCATAACACTTCCTTGATTATTCTTATGATCAATCCGAATCAAAAAATGATTCCATTCGCCCGCCTTATTCATCAAATCTTTATCTGGCCCTACGATTCCAAAAATGGCCCCTGACATTTGCTCGTTGTCATTAAAATCTGCAATATTCGTATAATCCCTAATCTGAATTTCGGGGGCAGTCTTATAAGGAACCACGTATTTTTCATCTTCAAGTATCCCATAAAAAACACCAGAATTTCCATCTACAGAGATCTTCCATTCCATAGATAGTTCAAAGTTTCCAAATTGTTTATCTGTAACCAGATTGTTCATGCCTTGATTCTTGCCTGGATCAGGCACGTAAAACATGACGCCATCTTCAATCTTCCATTGTTCAGAAATTGTATCTGTCAAATAAGTATGCCAGCCATCAAAACTTTTGCCATCAAAGAGGTAGGTCCACCCTTCATCGGCAACGACCTCTTTCACGGATTGGACGTCTTCAGAAGGATTGTTCTTTTGTTTACATCCCCAAACCAAGGTAATAATCGAGATTAGAATTACATATTTTTTCATGCTGATACTTTTATTATTTACTTTACACTTCATCCAGGGCTTTCCAAACATTCCCTTCTGCATTCGAGGCAACAGTCTGTTCGATGAAATTCATACCCCTTACACCATCTGTGATGGTCGGAAATTCTCCCGGGTCATAGGCTTCACCCTTTATGGCTTTTGCGACTCCTTTATAAATATTGCCCATCGCGTCAAATATTCCCTCCGGATGTCCGGGCGGTAATTTTGTTCCATCTAATGATAAGTCGCTGTTGTATACATGTCCTGGTTTAAGAATCCTTAAAGGCTTTCCGTCTTCCATAAGATACAGGTAATTAGGATTTTCCTGTTCCCATTTTACACCGGCTTTCTCGCCGTAAATTTTCACTATAAAACTATTCTCTTCCCCAGTGGCTATTTGACTCGCCCTGATCACACCCTTAACTCCATTAGAACAATGAATAAGTACAGTGCCATCTATGTCCATTTTATTATCCTCATACAGGTAATTCAAGTCAGATAGTACTTTGCTAATCTGCAGGCCCGACACAAATTCGATCATATCAAAGGCATGGGTTCCAATATCACCAATACAGCAACTTATTCCAGACTTTTCAGGTTGAAGACGCCAGGTTGCCGCTCTTTTCACAGGATCATGAATCACTGGATTGATCCATCCCTGATAATATTGAACATCTATTTTTTGAATCTTCCCCAATTGCCCTTCTTCTATCATTTTTCTCATTTGACGAACCATCGGATATCCTGTATAGGTATACGTAACGGCAAAAACAGTATTAGAAAGTTTCTGAGTACGTTTTAAAACCAGTGCTTCTTTATAAGAAGTAGTCAAGGGTTTTTCACAAATAATATTAAAACCATTTTCCAACAGTTTTTTTGCCATTGGAAAATGAAGAAAATTAGGTGTTAGAATTGAAATTACCTGCATCCTTTGCTTTTCAGGTAATCTCACCTCTTTGCTTACAAGTTCGTCAAAATCCTTATAAATGCGGTCAACAGGGATACCAATTTTTTCAGCGAAACCAACATTCTCCTCCCAAACAGGATTAAATACGCCTCCTACTATTTCATATTGATCGAACATATGTGAAGCTACCCGATGAAGCACCCCGATAAGAGAGTCTCCTCCACCTCCTAAAATACCCAGCCTGATTTTTGCACTCATATCACTTTATAAAGTAGCTGGACTATTTTAACTGCGCAGCTGATTCAAGCAATAATTTTTTTGTAGCATTGATTCCATCTATTTCAGACAAATTCTCACCTTCATATTCTACGCCAATAAAACCTGTATAGCCAGCATCTTTTACAATCTGTAGTATTTTGACATAATCCATTTTTGGCTGATTGCCGTTTTCGTCAAAATCATAAGCTTTCGCGCTCACTGCTTTAGCATAAGGCATCAACTCACCAACCCCTTTATAAATATCATAAGGATCTTCGCATTCTATGCTATTGATTGATCCATAACCCTCGGTCATACAGAAATTACCAAAGTCTGGTAAGGTTCCGCAATTTGGCATATTTACCTTAGTCATTACCTCAGCCAACCATTGTCCGTTAGAAGTATATCCACCATGATTTTCTACCAATACATTGATTCCTTGTGTAGCCGCATAGGTAGACAAAGCTGTCAAACCTTTTACTGCTGCTTCAGCTACTTCTTCATAAGTTCCTACTCCATGTGCATTCACTCTGATAGAATGACACCCTAAAAATTTCGCGGCATCAACCCATTTTTTGTGATTTTCTATGGTCTGTGCCCTTTCTGCATCGTCTAAAGTTCCCAAGTCACCTTCATCGTCTACCATGATCAATACATTGGTTACATGATATGTTTCACTCTTTTCTTTTAATGTTTTAAGCATCATCTCCATGGCCACTTTTGGGTCATCATTCTTTTTCAATTCATCAACGAACAACTGGCTCACATATTCAACACCTTCAAAACCCAATTCATTGGCTCTTTGTGCAAAATCTAAAGGACTTTTCCCTTCATCTTCAACTGATTTATGCAGCGACCATTGCGCCAAAGACAATTTAAAAAAAGGTCCTTTAACTTCCTGGATTTCCTCCTTAGCTTCTTCACTTACGGCTTCCTTTTGTTTGTTTTCACAACCGAAAATCGTGAACATCAACACTGCTACAAGCAGATGAGATACTTTGATCATTATATTTGCTTTTTTCATTTCTAAAAATTTATTGAATTTATGCTTGTGAAATTAGTCGAAAATTCATGGAAGACTGTGTGTTTTTATTCAGTGAAAGAAATTATACAAATATGAACCAAAATATGTTTCATAGTAACTTTTGTGAGGGCCTCGCAGCTGAGGGGCTCAGACGTGAGGCCCTCGGAAGTGAGGGCTTCACCTCCGAGGGCCTCACGATCCCTTAATCATAATAGAAATCCAAATCAATGAATTAAACACTGGTTTTAAACTCCAGTGGGGTGCATTTTTCCTGCCGCTTAAAAACGGTCGAAAAGTATTGACTGGTTGCAAAACCGCAACTGTAAGCCACTTCCGCCACACTGAGTTTGGGGTTTTCACTTAATATTTCTTTAGCCATTTCTATCCTTTTCATGGCAAGGTACCTCATGGGTGTTGTATTGGTCAATTGTCGGCAGTGATAGGTAAAACGTGTAAGCCCTACGCCAGCTGATTCAGCCATACGTTCAATGGTCCAGTTTTCGGATAAATTCTTATCCAGTTCACCCAGAAATAATTTAACACTTCTCGAGCTATCGGTCAATGCTTCATTAAACACGACTTCTTTCGAATCAACCAATTCGAGTAACAAGATCAACAACTCGTTGACCAGCAAACGAATCTTCGACGCACTGCTGCCATTACTATCACTATCTACAGCTCTTCCAATTTTATAAAAACATTCTCTAATTCCACTGTTTGTTTGCCATAACCACTGATCATCCTGTCGGAGTATCTTTGTTAATCTGTCAAGATCGCTTTTTGTCATCATGATCCAGTCTGGCCAAACCCATTCCTGATGAGGTCTTCTTATATCCAGGTCGATGATCACCCAATAGAATTTACCCATCCCGATTTTCGGGTCTCCAACTTTATGCGCCTCCCAGGGACGCGTAATGGTTAAATGATTAGGAAGCAGATCAGTCTTTTTGTTTCCCTGGGAATAGGGCATGGAACCCGATTCTAAAAAATGAATCTCAATACCTTCATTTCGATGCCAGTTTAGTCCCCAATCTTGCGGCTCCATGGCATTCCAGTAACCGATAGAATTTAAACCAAGCGTATCGCCGGTTAATCGATCACCTGGGTACGTATATCGAGCAAGCGCCTTAAATTTTAGCTTGTCTCTGGATACCGCATCAATCAAAGGTAAACAGGTATCCGCATGGTAAACAATACCTTCTGCTCTATAGGGTTCTATCTCATGTATACTGTGTTTCACTGAAGTATTTTGAACATTACTAACACACAAAGTAATTAATTTGCTGTGGATATAACAAAATTATTATGAATTAATCATTTTTTAGGCGGTTAATATAAATTGTAAAACTTTAGCCTGCCTTTGTCATAAAGAAAAAACAGCATCCTAACTTGCATTAGATTTTTCGATATTCTCATGAAAACATTACAAAATTCAATTATTTTTATTTTATTGTCTGTTTTTTTGGCAAATTGTGGAATAACAAAGCAACCTTTAAAAGATAATGCATCTATTAGTGAAAAATGGGTCTCTTTATTTAATGGAATAGATCTTGACAATTGGAAAGTAAAAATTAAAGGTCATCCTTTAGGAGACAATTGGAATAATACTTTTAGAGTTGTAGATAGTGCGATTAGGGTAGATTACAGTAACTACGTAAAATTTGAAAATTCATTTGGTCATATTTTTTATGAAACACCTTATAGCGATTATCGATTGAAATTAAAATACAGATTTATAGGAGACCAAGTTGAAGGCGGTAAAAATTGGGCGCTTCGTAATAGCGGTGTTATGATTCATTGTCAAACTCCAGAATCAATGGAACTCAATCAGGATTTTCCTGTTTCAATAGAGGTCCAACTATTAGGAGGGATAGAAAAAGGTGTAAAAAGAAGTACAGCAAATTTATGTACACCAGGAACTCATGTTCGTATGAATAAAGAATTAGTAAGCACTCATTGTATCGACTCAAAGTCGGGCACTTATTATGGTAACCAATGGGTGAATTTGGAAGTAGAAGTTCGGAATGATTCCGTTATTTCACATTATATTAACGGAGAAAAGGTGCTGGAATACGAGAATCCTTTGATTGGAGGTGAATACAATTCATTGACAGAGCTTGAAGGAACCCCGTTAAAAACGGGCTTTATCTCATTACAAAGCGAGAGTCATCCGGTAGAATTTAAAAATATATTTTTACTACCATTGAATTAATAAAATTTATATATTGCACAGTCAATTTTAAGAAGAAATTAACGTTTATGGATGAATATTGTTTTGATTGTTAAAAAACTGTTATCTATAGTTAATTTTATGTTATTTGTATAGTAAATTATATGGTCAATTTAAAAACTTCTATTCTTATGCGATAAAAATATTTTTTGGTGTTTTTTTTCTATAAAAAACGCACGCTTACAATCAATTTATTAATTAATAATTATTATTATGGGAAAACAATTATTTAAAAGTTTAATGATTCTGGGGATCTTCTTGACCTGCAGCTTTACAATGGCTCAGAAGACGATCACAGGAACAGTTTCAGATGCTGATGGGCCGCTGCCTGGAGCAACTATCGTTGTTCAAGGCACCACATTTGGTGTTACAACTGATTTCGATGGAATTTACTCTATTGAAGCTAATGAAGGTGATGTTTTAGAGTTCAGCTTCATTGGAATGGAAACAGCTTCTGCTACCATTGGTGCTGATGCTGTTATTAACATTACACTTGAAGGTGGAGCAAACCAACTTGAAGAAGTAGTCGTTGTGGGTTATTCATCTCAAACCAGAGGTGACATTACCGGTTCTGTTGCTTCGGTTGATATGGATGAAGCCTTAAAGGTTCCTGTGGCTAATGCCTCGGAAGCTTTACAAGGACGTGTTACTGGTGTAACTGTAACTAGTTCTGCATCTCCAGGAGCTGCACCGAAAATTGCAATTCGTGGGTTTGGTACTGGAAACAATACTGATCCATTATTCATTATTGATGGTGTACAAACTACGGATGCTAACATTTTGAACTCTATTAACCCTGCCGATATCGCTCAAATGAACGTTTTGAAAGATGGTGCTGCAGCAATTTATGGTGCAAGAGCATCTAACGGGGTTATCATCGTTACTACAAAAAGTGGTGGTTATAACCAAGACAAAGCTACCCTAACATTAGATATGTGGACTGGAATGGCACAAGCGGCTAATTTGCCTAAAAATTTGAATATTCAGCAGCATGCTGATATGAGATGGCAAAGTTTTAATAATGACGGTGTTGCACCTAGCGATCCTCAGTATGGAAATGGAGCTACTCCTGTTATTCCTGCAACGGTTCAGGCGATTCCTGTAACTGCTACAGTTCCTTCAGTTGGAACGAGATGGGCAGAAGAGGTTACGCAATCTGCACCCACTAGTAATATATCATTATCTATGTCTAATGGAACGGATACTGGAAAATACTATATGTCGTTGAATTATTATAGTGCCGATGGTATTGTAAAATATACAGGTTTCGAAAGAATTTCAACTGCATTGAATTCAGAATTCAAAATCGCAGATAAAGTACGCGTTGGAGAGCACTTGAATGTTGCTTGGACTGATGGTAATGGAGGTAGTAATATTACCATGGAAATGGCAAACAGAACTAGTCCTTTACTTCCTGTTTATGATGATGATGGTAATTTCGTAGGTCCTTATTCCAATACTACTGGATTAGGAAATGGTGAGAACCCTCTCGCAGTTTTATTCAGAGGTCAAGATGATTTCAATAAATCATTAAGAGTTTTTGGAGACATTTATGTTGAAGCAGACCTTTATGACGGTTTAACCTTTAAGTCTAGTTTGGGAATGTCTATACAACATTTTGACAGAAGAGGATTTCAGGCATTTGATCCTGAAGCCGCTGAAACGATTCAGAATAATACCTTGACGGTTGAAGATCTGAGTGGTTATGAATGGACCTGGTCGAATACCTTAATGTACAACAAATCATTTGGTGAGCACAACATCAATGCTGTAATTGGGGTTGAAGCTGTTGAAGGTGGTGGAAATGGAAAAATAATTACGCGTAACGATTATTTATTCGAAGATCCTGATTTTTACAATTTAGCAACTGGTACTGGTACACCTAACGTATCAAGTGCATATGAATTTAAGAATACTTTATTTTCTTACTTCCTTAGTGTAAACTACAACTACAAGTCTAAATATTTCGCAAGCGTAACGCTTAGAAATGATAAGTCTTCTAGATTTCAAGGTGACAACAAATCTCAAACCTTTCCATCAGTTAGTGCTGGATGGCTAATGAGTAAGGAAGACTGGTTTAGCACTGATGTAGTAAGTAGGGTTAAAGTAAAAGCATCTTATGGTGAACTTGGTAATCAACAAATACCTGGAAGTAACCCAACTTTGAATATTTCAAATTTAAGTCAGGATTTTGGTGACTATGCTATTGACGGAACTAACATTGCTACTGGAGCTATTCTTTCTTCTTTTGGTAACCCTGATTTAAAATGGGAAACTTCTGTAAGTATCAACGCAGGTCTTGAATTTGGTTTCTTTAGTGACAAATTGACTGCCTCTTTTGAATGGTATACAATCACAACGAACGATTTGATTGCGCAAGACTTTAGTTTAATTAGTACAACGGCTATTGATGCAGCTGCACCTTATGTTAATTTAGGTGAAATTAAAAACACTGGTTATGATATCAGCATTGGCTACAACAATACTTGGGACAATGGATTCACTTTTGGTGTGCTTGCAAACTTCTCTCATTATAAGAATGAAGTTGTTGATTTAATTAGTGCTTTTCAAACGGGTCGAAGTGACCTTAGAGGAGGTGCTATGACAAGAACTGAAGTAGGAAGAGAAATTTCTGAATTTTATGGTAGAAACGTAATAGGATACACTGATGACGGAAGGTTTGAATATGAAGATGTGAATGGTGATGGTACCATTAATGATGATGACCGTAAGTATATTGGCTCTCCACATCCGGACTTAACCTATGGTGTGAACTTTAATTTTGCATATAAAGGTTTTGATGCATCTGTCTTCTTTACAGGATCTCAGGGTAATGATATTTACAATTATCAAAAAATCTATTCAGATTTCCCTACCTTTACTGAAGGAAACAGAAGCACAAGAGTGTTAGATTCATGGACGCCTGATAACACAAATGCAAGCTTACCTGCATTGAGTAATTCTATTACCAACGCTGAAACTAATCCTAATTCATTTTTTGTTGAAGACGGTTCTTATTTTAGGTTAAAGAATTTACAACTTGGATATTCTTTTCCAACCGGTATAGCTGAAAAAATGGCTATGGAATCGTTGAGAATATATGTAGTAGGTACAAATTTATTCACAAGTACTAATTATGATGGAATTGATCCAGAAGTTGTTGCTTTTGACAACTTGACTTTAGGTGTAGACAATGATCTTTATCCTAGATCTAAAATTTATACCATAGGTGTAACTTTCAAATTTTAAAAACAAATGAAAAATAAAATAATTTATCTATTTATTATGCTAGTGGGAGTACTAGCATGTAGTGATGACTTTACTGAAGTTCCTGCTTATGGAGCACTTAGTGACGCTTCCCTTCAAAATGCTGCCGGAGTTGATTTATTGCTTATCGGAGCTTATTCATTAATGGATGGAAACAGTAATACTGGTGGTTCCGATTATGCAAGAGCAGCAGATGGCTGGTGGACAGACGTAATGTCTGATGATGCCCATAAGGGTAGTACAAATAGTGATCAACCTGATCTCTATTCGTTTGAAGTTATGGACTGGCAAACTAGTAATGGATATTTCGATGCACGATGGAAAGGTCTTTTTGCAGGTATTAACAGATCAAATGCGGTTATTGATTTGATCGGTAAGCTTGATCCCTCTGAAGGTGACTTTTCTGCTCAATTAGCACAAGCTAGATTTTTAAGAGGTCACTTTAACTTTGAATTACAAGTAATGTGGGGTAATGTACCTTATATTTCAGTTGAAAATTTTGCTGCTATTGAGTTCAATCAGCCTAATCCAGGTCCAATTTGGGATCAAATTGAAGCTGACATGGATTTTGCAGTTAAGAATTTACCAGATACACAAGAGCAAGTAGGTCGTCCTACCAATTGGGCAGCTACGGCTTATCTTGGTAAAATTCATTTGCACCAGGGAGAATGGACTGAAGCTTTGGGTTACCTTAGAACAGTGATTGAAGGTAGTCACCGTTATGGATTAATTGACGAATATGCTGACAACTTCCGTTTAGCAGGTGACAACAGTGATGAATCGCTTCTTGCTATTCAATTTGTAGCTGATGCAGGTTTATCGTTCAATGGAAATATTGGAGGTACTTTGAATTTTCCTGGCCCAATAAACTGTTGTGGTTTCTACAATCCAACACAAGATTTATTAAATGCATTTCAAACTGATGCCAATGGTTTACCTCTTTTAGACACTTACAGTCAAACTGATGTAAACAGTGACTATGGAATTGAAAGTGGTGAGGCGTTTACTCCTTTCGCAGGGAATTTAGACCCAAGAGTTGATTATACTATTGGTAGACGTGGTATTGAATTTAATGGATATGGAGTTCATCCAGGTAAAGATTGGCAAAGAGCTAATTTCAGTGATCTTAGTGGTCCTTATACCCCAAAGAAAAATGTTTATCAAGCATCAGAAGGCGCCAATCAAGGTGCTGGATCATGGGGTGAGCAAAGATCTGGTGTAAACTATCACGTCATAAGATTTGCACATGTTATCTTGATGGGAGCGGAAGCTGCTGCTGAATCTGGTGATTTAGCTACTGCCTTAACATGGGTTAATATGGTTAGAAACAGAGCTAAAAATATGACTTACGTTTCTAACGATGGTGGTGCAACCCCGGCTGCTAACTATGTAATTGAAGAGTATCCTAGTTTCCCTGATCAAGATTATGCTATTAAAGCTGTAAGATTCGAAACTAGACTTGAATTAGGTATGGAAGGTAAAAGATTGATGGACATAAGAAGATGGGGAGGAACGACAGAACGTATGAATGCATACTTTGTAAATGAAGGAAGAACTGTCTTATCATTTGCTGGATTGCCAGCTACTTATGAGCCGAAATATAACTTAACTCCTATTCCTTTAGGAGCTATCGATTTAAGTGGTAACATACTAACTCAGAATCCTGGTTATTAACGTTTGTAGTATTTATTTTTAAAGAAAAAGAGCATTTTTTAATGCTCTTTTTTTTTATTCTCTTCCCACTAAATTATTACCTTTACTGACTTCAAAATTTCAAGAAATGAAAAGACTATTTACCCTTTTGATGGTGGTATTGGCCCTTTGGTCCTGCACGAAAAGTTCAGAGAATCTTAATTCTAATACCGTAGTCAAAATATTTGAATCGCTTAATTCTGATAAAACAGGAATTCTCTTTTCTAATAATCTTGTTGAAAATGATTCTCTAAATTATTTGAGTTTTCCCTATATCTATATGGGCGGTGGCGTTTCTGCCGGTGACATTAACAATGATGGTCTTATCGATTTGTATTTTACCGGAAATATGGTTGAGAACAAACTCTATCTCAACAAAGGAAACCTAAAATTTGAAGACATCTCCGAAACAGCCAACGTGCTGGGAGATCAAAGATGGTTTACCGGGGTCACAATGGCTGATGTAAATAATGATGGTTACCTAGATATCTATTGTTCTGTTGGAGGTAAGTTTAGCCTTAAGTCAAATCTTTTATATATTAATAATGGTGATCTGACATTTACAGAAAAAGCCGAGGCATATGGAGTGGCGGATATAGGAAACAGCATACAATCAACCTTCTTTGATTATGACCTTGATGGTGATCTGGATCTTTATGTTGCGAACTACCCTCCCACCAGTTTCAATGCTCCAAATGATTATTATGTCTTTAAAATGTACAATTCTCAAGATAATGAGACTGATAAATTATTCAGAAACGATGGAGATCGATTTACTGACGTCACTGATGAGGCAGGAGTAAGATCATTTGGTCTAACCAATAGTGTAACGGTAAGTGACATCAATAATGATGGCTGGCCCGATATTTATATTTCCAATGATTTTAAAGTGCCTGATTATTTTTGGCTTAATAACAAGAATGGAACTTTTAAAGAAGTCTCACAAAAATCAACACAACAAACAGCTCTCTACGGAATGGGGGTGGATATAGCTGACTTTAATAATGATCAGTTGCTTGACATTATTCAAATGGATATGACTCCTGGTGATAACAGAAGATCCAAGGCGAATATGGCGGGTATGAATCCTGACCTTTTCTGGCAAACTGTAAAATCTGGTTTTCATTACCAGTATATGCAAAACCAACTACAACTAAATAATGGGAATCTGATCGATTCGCTGCCTTCTTTTAGCAATGTGGCCAGACTTGGCGGATTGGCAACAACCGATTGGAGCTGGGGTCCGTTGATGATGGATCTTGACAATGATGGTTGGAAAGATATTTTTATCTCTAATGGAACAAGAAGAGAAATCAACAACAAAGATTACTTCAATAAGTTGTCAAAAGAAAGACTAACGAAAGATCAATGGCTCGAAAAATCCCTCGCGATTCCAGCCGAAAAAATTGACAATTTCGTATTTAAGAATAACGGTGATTTAACCTTCACAAAAATGAATAAAGAATGGGGTCTGGAATTTGTAGGCTGGTCAAATGGCTGTGTCTATGTCGATCTTGATAATGACGGTGACCTTGAAATTGTACTTAACAATATTGACGATGTAGCTGCTATATTTGAAAACTATAGCTCTGAAAAAAACAATTTTATCTCTTTGAAATTTGACGGACCGGATAAGAATAAATCGGGCCTTGGGGTAAAAGCTATACTCAAAGCCAACAGCATGACCCAATACCAGGAAATGACCTTAACAAGAGGTTTTCAGTCTTCTGTAGCACCACAATTGCATTTTGGAATTGGTGCTGCACTTACAGCAGAAGAACTCAAAATAACCTGGCCTGATGGTAAAATTCAAATACTTAAAGACATTGATAAGAATCAATTTATTACTGTTGACTATGCCAACGCCTCGGTTATGGATACAGATAACAACCCTCAGGTAAAACCCATCTTTTTAACGGTTACAGATCCCTCGGTTGTAACTGAGCATAAACATGTTGAAAATGTTTACGATGATTTTAAAGATCAGGTTCTCTTACCTCATAAAACATCAACCTTTGGGCCCGGCGTTTCTGTAGGAGACTTAAATGGTGATGGCCTGGATGATTTTGTAGTTGGAGCTGCCCATAACAACCAGACTGGCATATTTTATCAAACAGAGCATGGTTTTAAAAAACAAAGTTTTAAAGATATAGACAACGACAGTGATCGTGAAGATCTGGGAAGTCTGATCTTTGACGCTGATGGAGATGGTTTCAACGATCTTTACATCGTAAGTGGAGGAAGCGAATTTGATCCTGATTCAGAATTATTACAAGACAGGCTTTATGTAAATGATGGAAAAGGTAATCTTAGCAAGTCTTCTACTGCACTGCCTCAAATGCTCGTCAGTGGTTCAAGAGTACATAGTTTTGATTACGATAAAGACGGAGATCTCGACCTTTTTGTAGGAGGAAGACTAACACCAAAAAACTATCCTCTGCCAACCCATAGTTATATTCTGGAAAATGTAAGTACTACTGGAAACCCAAAGTTTAATAACGTCACGGCTACCATTGCTCCGGAACTTGAAAATATCGGAATGATAACTGATGCCAGCTGGACTGATTATGACAAAGACGGTTGGGTTGATCTTATCGTTGTGGGAGAATGGATGCCGATTACAGTTTTTAGAAATAACCGTGGGATTTTTGAAAATATCACCGATAAACTCAAGTTAAATGATGCTAAGGGCTGGTGGTTTAGTATTGAAGAAGGTGATTTTGACCAAGATGGAGACATCGATTTCATTGTAGGTAATTTGGGGCTAAACTACAAGTATCAAGCCAATGAGAAAGAAACTTTCGATATCTATATTAATGATTTTGATCAAAATAAATCAAATGATATCGTCTTAAGTTATTATGATGAAGGTGAGAAATTCCCTGTTCGAGGACGACAGTGTTCTTCTGAACAAATTCCGGCCATCAAGACTAAATTTAAAGATTACGATGCTTTCGCGGTTGCAACCCTTGAAGATGTTTATACCAAACAAGATCTGGAAAAATCATTGCATTATCAGGTGAATACCTTTGCCAGTACGTATCTTGAAAACAAAGACGGTGAATTTATACAGCATAAACTGCCCAACCTTTCTCAGGTATCCAGTGTGAATCAGATCCTTGTAAGAGATTTTAATCATGATACGCATTTAGATGTTGTGATCGCTGGTAATTTATACGGTTCAGAAGTTGAAACCCCAAGAAACGATGCAGGAATAGGGCTTTATCTTGAAGGTGATGGAAAGGGTAACTTTAAGGCCGTATCGGCAAAAGAGAGTGGCTTATTTATACCTGGAGACACAAAGGATCTATCTTTAATAAAGATCAAAGAAAAGAATTATATTCTGGCGGTTAAAAATGATGATTATATTCAGTTTGTTGAGGTTGTTTCAGGTCCATAAAACGACTGATTTTTTGTAAGTATTATGTTCAAAAAATTGTTTTCTGAGTTTAGAATACCCATCAGATACCATTTGATCTTTTGGTTGATTTATTTCGTCTTCAATTTTTTTAGATTTGCAACGATCAATAATGATTATTGGTATTCATTAAAATCAAATTTAATTGAATTTCCTTTAAACATTGTTATCACCTACTTTACGATCTACTACCTTATCCCAAGGTACATTCTTCCGAAAAAATACCTGCATTTTTTCCTTCTTTTCACCCTGTCTTTGATGCTTTTCTATCTAACGAGAACAGGTCTGAATTATATTCTTGTAACAAAAAACATTTGGCCCGAAGCTCAGGGCAGTCAGGAACCTTTTACGATGATCCACATTGTCGAACTCATCATTGGAGCGATTTATGTTATTGCCCTTGTATCGGCTATCAAACTTACTTATGACTGGGTAAATGAAAAAAAACGTAATGATGACCTTCAAAGAATGCAACTTGAAACAGAATTGAATTTTCTGAAATCACAGATCCAACCACACTTTTTTTTCAATACCCTCAATAATCTCTATGCCCTGGTTATAAAAAAGTCACCCAAGGCGCCAAATGTTGTGATGAAGCTCTCAGAGATCATGCAGTATGTTTTGTACGAAGTCAAGGAACCAAAGATTAGTTTGATGAAATCCATCAATTACCTTTACAGCTACCTCGAACTAGAAAAACTACGTTATGGAGAAAGAGTAAAATCGGAAATCAATATAGAGGGAAATATTGATGACGTAGAGATTCCTCCCCTACTTTTTCTTCCGTTTTTAGAGAATTGTTTTAAGCATGGAACGAATCACAGTAAAGACATAAAAGTTATCATTGACTTTGTTGTTAAAGACAATTTTCTTTACTTTACCGTTGAGAACAACTTTGTAAAAAGTGATGATGAAACCCCGATACATGGTATTGGGATTGAAAATGTCAAAAGAAGATTACAACTTCTCTATGGTTCTGGTTATAGTTTAAAGACCCGATCAAAAGGAAATACGTATACTGTCAATTTGAAACTTCCTCTGTATGAAGATTAACTGCATAATAATTGATGACGAACCTCTGGCTGCGGAGGTGATAGAGACACATCTTAAGGAGTTTTCTAATATGAATCTTCAAGGTAGTTTTGTAAATCCCCTAGAAGCCCTTCCCATCATTGAAAGTGGCAAGATTGATGTGGTTTTTATCGATATAAACATGCCTAAAATGAACGGTCTTGATTTCATTAGAAGTCTTGATTCAAGTCCTTATTTTATTATCACTACTGCCTATCGTGAATATGCCGTTGAAAGTTTTGACCTTGATGTACTCGATTATCTGGTCAAACCAATTCCTTTTACCCGATTCTTGAAGTCGATCAACAAATTGTCTCAAAAATTTATCAGTGATAAATCAACTGAGTTGTCACAGCCAATAGCAGAAAAGTCGTTTATTTTTTTAAAGGTGGATAAAAAATTGATCAAGATTAAATTTGAGGACATTTATTTTATTGAAAGCTTAAAGGATTATATTAAGGTATTTACCAAATCTGGTGACTATCTGGCTCATAAATCTTTATCTGGTATCACTGAAGAATTACCCAAAAATCAATTTCTAAGACTCCACAGATCATTTACTGTGGCACTTGATAAGATTCAGGCTTTGGAAGGCAACTCTGTACTTGTTACCAATAAACGCATCCCCATTGGCCGTAAATATATAAATCACGCCAAAGACGTAATTTTAAATACTCCGCTTTAGTAGGTACTTTAACCAGTAACCTGCTTGACGCTTCCCCCTGAGTTATTGTGCTTATTGATCCTTTTAGGGTTTCCTTTAAATTTTATGTCGGCACCGCTGCTTGCATTCCCTTCGAATGAATTGGTCACTTTTAACTTAATGTCTGAGCCGCTGCTGGCACTGGCCGTACAGTCTCTTGCTGTAAGCTCATAGGCTTTAATATCGCTCCCGCTTGAAGAGGAGGCTTTAAACCTATTGGCCTCCCCGCTTAATTCCATTCCCGCTCCACTTGAACTCTCACATGTGAGCTCATCAACCTTGAGGTCCATTTTTGCATATGCGCCGCTACTTACACTTAAAACCAGTTTTTTAGAAGAAAAAGTATTCTCAGAATACACTTCAGCGCCGCTGTTTACCTGAATCTCATTAATATTATTTGCAGAAACATGGATTTTTTTGGCGCTTGCCATATAGATATTCTTTTTGGCAGTAATATACAAGGTTCCGTCTTTCACTTCAGTTTCAATAAGATCATGAAGGTTTTCATCTGCCTCAACCTCCAGAGAAATATTTTTACTCTTCGTTATATAAACATCAAGACCTCTACTGGCATTGATACGAATAAAATCATTTGAGATTTTTCTTTTCTTTGAAACTACATTTCCATCTCCTCTAACGCCATTGTGCATACATGAGCTTGTTGCAAAAACGAGCAGGAGGATTGTTACTAGTTTGATATAATTTTTCATAATTAAGATTTTTGGTAGGTTCTAATACTAATTGATGTACCCACTTTTAAACAGGTTTTATTCACATGTGATGCTTTTAATTGAATGAAGTTCGACCACTAAATACTGATACTGTCCTTTGAACTTTTTACAATAATTCCGGACGCGTCAATTTTTACTTCTGATTTTTCCCTTCCATCTTCTTGTATTTCAATATGTACTCCTTCTTCATCGATTTTCATATTGAATGAATCATCATCATGATCAATATTGATCACACTTTCAGAACAATCAAGACAATTAAAACCCTCAGGAGTCATTTTAAAATAGTGTTTGACCATATCGTTATCATATATATTCTGCACATTATCGACGTCATAAAGGAAGGTCCTGGTTGAGTTATCCAGGTATACAACCTGATCTTCAGGTAAGTACAAATCCATGTATACCCTTTGCTCGCTGAATCTGTTATTCAATTCGGCTAAAAAGTAGCCATCGATTCTTAATTCCTCTGCCGAAAGTTCATATTCATATTCGATCAAATCAGCATTATCTCTTGCATCCTTCCGGCTTTTGCCTTGAGAAAGTTTTCTAACCTTTGCATACATAGTCTCATTATCGGAAGTCAAAATATTTAACCGAATATTGTTGGAATAGATCTTCTCCTGATTATTAGCGTCAATAATGATTTCAGACCTCCAGCTACGTTTCAAGTCAAGATGATTAGAAATATCTTTATTGTCGACCATTTTTATTTCCAGGGTATCGCTTGTGCTGTACATAAGTTCCTGTGTATTTGTCACTGACCCGTCATAGGCAGAATTCATGAATTGACGCGTACCAAAGAATATGGCTACCAAAAGAGCAACGATCCAGACCCCAAGTAATGAAAGCTTGGTCGTTTTGCCAATTGATTTGGTATTGTTCGACAATATTCTTAATCCAAGAGCAAAAAGGAAAAAGAAAGGTATTGCAACCAATACAAAGATCAAGGCAGATAGAACCCATACGGGTAATCCAGAATTATTATACATTGCTGAGTCTCGAAACAGCCAGTCATCATGTATAAAATCTAAGGATCCAAGCGTAAACATACCGATTAACATTCCCAGAATCGTTACTACGGCAAGAATGATCAATAAGACACCAATGAATTTACCTATGATCATAAAGATGGTTACAAAAACCTTACCCAAAGTATCTACAAAATCTTGTGAACCTGATTTTGCTCTTGCCCCGTATTTCTTGTAATCAGCGTTTTTTACTTTTTCTGATACTTCGCCGATCCCATTTTTTACTCTTGTTGAAGTCTCTGAGAACTCATCACGAATTTTTTTTTCAATATTAGTGATATTCACCTCTGCGCCTTCCATTTCTAATTTCTCGGCCGTTGAATTGGCTTCGGGAAGCAGTATCCATAAAAGTGGATAGACGATAAAACCGAATCCAAACCCGAAAGCTGCAACCAACCAACCCAATCTGATCCATATCACATCAATATTAAGATAATGTGCCATCCCGGATGAAACACCACCTAGAAATCTATCGCTTCCATCTCTGTACAATTTTTTGCGTCTTTGACTGCTGTAATTTCCATAAGAATCGTCATTAAAGATTTCTTCATCAACCATATAGTCTTCTGGCTTACCCATAACTTCGATTACCTCATCGATATCCTGCTCATTGATAACTTGTCTTATATCCTTTATCTTAACCGATAATAACTCACCTATTCTGGTTTCTATATCAGTTATGATTTCATCTCTCCCCTTTGGGTCATCGCTTAAAGAACGTCGAATAGCATCTAAATAATTTTTCAATTTTTGATAAGCAACTTCATCGATATGAAAAAATACGCCACCTAGATTTATATTTATAGTCTTGTTCATTTTGTTGTAGTTTTTGATTTGTTATTCTTTGTAACCAGATTCACTGCTTTAACCAAATCACTCCAAGTGGAGTTTAAACCGGATAAAAATATTTTTCCTGTTTCGGTTAAACCATAGTATTTTCTCGGTGGTCCGGAAGTTGATTCTTCCCAGCGATATGATAAAAGTCCAGCATTCTTCAATCTTGTAAGCAAAGGATACACTGTACCCTCAACCACAAGCAATTTTGCGTCTTTTAACTGGACAAGAATCTCAGAAGTATAAGCATCCCCACCTTCTAAGATAGACAGGATGCAGAATTCTAAAACTCCTTTGCGCATTTGTGCTTTTGTGTTTTCAATCTTCATGTTTTTCTCTTTTAATCTTTTAAT